>ENA-UZWV01008324-UZWV01008324.1-metagenome-genome-assembly--contig:-Day-3-1m-contig-8324_pt1 | contig 12458 bp, 8 predicted proteins | sample MGYA00260342_ERZ794902 | MGnify/ENA metagenome assembly ERZ794902
TCATCCTCAACGGTCTCTTGGGCATTTAAGAAAAGAGAACAAACTATCAGTGCCAAAGTCAATATTTTTTTCATGGGGTGGGTAAGTTTATTTTTTCAAATAAAGTGACTTTTTAATGCTAACACAAAATAATCACCCATACAAATACAATACATCAAAAAAAAGTCTTAAAAAAATTCTTAGAGGATCATTGCAAAAGAACACAAAAACAGCAGGAAAAGGACATGTGTATTTATGCTAAAAAACCAAACAACTCCTTTCATCTATATAAAGGTATCTATTTTTTTATCGAAGCCATACGGACAATGTTTACAACCACTTTTACAACAATGCCCTCTTTTTAGATGGTATTTCTCAGTAAAAACTTTATACCCTTGGGCATTCAAGTAATAATCTCCTTCTTCCAAAAGTATTTGCTTGTTATACATTTCACAAAAATAAGCGTTTCCTCCATAAAAAAGGTATTCAAAGAGAACCCTTTTGCATTTTTATTTTTTTTGGGTAGTAGGTGGGTATTTCGCAAGAATTTCTTTAACAAATTCTTTGATTCGGAGTTCTTTTTTTTCTCGACTCTGCATGCGTAAAGCTCCTGTACCAATTCCTTGCCAGATCAATTCTTTCTTTTCCCTATCTATAAAATCAATAAAAAGCGTACCCTCTGAATATTGCGAAATACTCATATTTGTATTCATACCATTCATCATCCAAGGATTCCAACCCCAGCCAAAACCATAGCCGAAATTATTTTGATTGACGTTTACTTTTTCTCTTGATTTGGTAAAAATACTCACCAGCATATCTGGATTTTCAGATTTGGTTAATCCTTTTGCCTTTAATTCTGTAGAAATGGCGCGTAAAATTCTTTTTTTATCCAAATCAGAAATACTAGACTTATCAATTCCTGGCTTATAAAAAGCAAATGTTTTGTACTTTTTAAAATCTACATTCTCATCATAATCTGCGAAGACTTTGACGGAATAACAGGAAGTAAGAAATGCAAGGCTAAGAAATAAAAACAGGTAGTTTTTCATGATATTACTTTTAAATTATTGAGTTTATTAAGGCATCGTCTACTAAATTTGGCAAGGTAACTTTTAATTTTTTCTCAGATTTCATTGCTCTTTTGATAGCAAAAACAGCTGCTTCATTTCTTGCCCAACTTCTTCTAGAGATTCCATTATTGACATCCCAAAAAAGCATGGAATCCAATCGCTTCGATGCAGACTTAGAACCATCAATAAGCATGCCAAAACCTCCATTAACCACTTCTCCCCAGCCTACTCCTCCTCCATTATGAATAGAAACCCATGTTGCGCCTCTAAAACTATCTCCAATTACATTTTGAATTGCCATGTCTGCAGTAAACTTAGAACCATCATAAATATTGGATGTTTCGCGGTACGGTGAATCGGTTCCAGAAACATCATGATGGTCTCTTCCTAAAATAACATTTCCAATTTCTCCTCGCTTAATTGCTTTGTTAAATGCTTTTGCAATCTTTACACGCCCTTCAGCATCTGCATACAAAATTCGTGCTTGAGACCCAACCACCAAGTTGTTCTTTTGTGCGCCTTGTATCCATTGAATATTATCAGCCATTTGTTGTTGAATTTCTGGAGGTGATTGCTGCTTTATCTCCTCTAGCACCTTACAAGCAATTGCATCTGTTTTCGCCAAATCTTCTGGGTCTCCGGATGCACATACCCATCTAAAAGGTCCAAAACCATAATCGAAACACATAGGTCCCATAATGTCTTGCACATAACTGGAATATTTAAAGTCAATCTTATTGTCTGCCATCACATCGGCTCCTGCCCTGCTAGCTTCTAGTAAAAAAGCATTTCCGTAATCGAAAAAATAGGTGCCTCTGGCAGTGTGTTTAATAATCGCGTTTGCATGTCTTTTCAATGTTTTTTGTACTTTTTCTTTAAACAATATTGGGTTTTCTGCCATCATTGTATTGGCTGCCTCAAAAGAAAGATCAGCTGGATAGTACCCGCCTGCCCAAGGATTGTGGAGAGAGGTTTGATCAGAACCTAAATCGACATGTATCCCTGCTTTATCAAATTGTTCCCAAACATCCACAACATTCCCCAAATAGGCCAATGAGACTATCTCTTTGGATAATTTTGCTGATTTTACTCTAGCAACAAGCACATCCAAATCCGTTATTTTCTCATCTATCCAACCTTGATCCAGTCGTATTTGAGTAATTTTTGGATTTACTTCAGCACATACGGTTATACAGCCTGCAATGGTTCCTGCTTTGGGTTGTGCTCCAGACATTCCTCCCAAACCAGAAGTCACAAAGAGATTCCCGACAGGAGTTTTATTTATTTTACGAAAAGCATTTAATACTGTAATGGTTGTGCCATGAACAATTCCTTGAGGACCAATATACATATAACTACCCGCTGTCATTTGCCCATACTGAGAAACGCCCAATGCGTTCATTTTTTCCAAATCATCTGGTTTGGAATAATTGGGAATGACCATTCCGTTGGTCACCACAACTCGAGGTGCATTTTTATGCGATGGAAATAATCCCATCGGATGCCCAGAATACATCGTCAATGTTTGTTTGTCTGTCATCTCCGACAGGTATTTCATGGTTAGTAAATACTGGGCCCAATTTTGAAAAACAGCACCATTGCCTCCATAAGTAATCAATTCATGCGGGTGTTGGGCAACTGCATAATCCAAATTGTTCTGTATCATGAGCATAATGGCTTTTGCTTGAGAAGACTTTCCTGGGTATTCAGAAATTGCTCTGGCTTTCATTTCATATTCGGGGCGAAAGCGGTACATGTAAATCCGTCCGTATTTTGCTAATTCATCTGCAAATTCTGGTAATAGTGTGGCATGATGCTTTTTGTCAAAATAACGAAGTGCATTTTTAAGGGCTAATTTTTTCTCGGAAGAAGTTAAAATATTTTTTCGTTTTGGCGCATGATTTATTGCGACTTCGTATTCTTTTTTTTTGGGCAAAACGTCTGGAATTCCTTGTTGTATTTGAGCTGCAAATGTCATAAAAGTTTTATTTTCAAAATCTAAAACAAATATATTTCTTTTTTAAATACTTTAATTAACTATTCAAAAAAATAGCGTTTCTTTTAGGAAATCCGTAAATTGCACCTTTAATTTTCTATCAAATTTACGAATGGAACAAATTAAACCCTATCATCCAATCTATAAAGTAAGAATTGTAACAGCTGCCTCCCTTTTTGATGGGCACGATGCCGCGATCAATATCATGCGCAGAATCATTCAATCTACCGGAGTAGAAGTCATTCACCTCGGACATGACCGTAGCGTGGAAGAGGTAGTCAATTGCGCCATTCAAGAGGATGCCAATGCCATAGCAATCACCTCTTACCAAGGAGGTCATAATGAGTATTTTAAATACATGTTCGATTTGTTGAAAGAAAAAGGTGCCAGCCACATCAAAATATTTGGTGGCGGGGGTGGTGTTATTCTTCCTGAAGAAATAGAAGAATTAATGACTTACGGGATTGCACGTATTTATTCTCCAGATGATGGACGTGCCCTGGGTTTGCAAGGAATGATTAATGATTTAGTACAACAAGCAGATTATGCAATTGGGAACGTTCTTAACGATGAACTTGAACATTTAGCAAAAAAAGAAATTGGCAGCATTGCGCGTATTATTTCTGCGGCTGAAAACTTCCCTGAAGTTGCCAAAGCAACCTTAGAAAGCATTCACCTAAAGAACAAAAACTCCAAAACACCCGTTCTTGGAATTACAGGAACTGGAGGCGCTGGAAAATCTTCTTTGGTCGATGAATTGGTGCGTCGTTTTTTAATGGATTTCCCTAAAAAAACAATTGGAATTATTTCTGTTGACCCCTCAAAGAGAAAAACAGGCGGTGCGCTTTTAGGCGATCGAATACGAATGAATGCCATTAATAATGAACGTGTTTATATGCGTTCCTTGGCAACACGTCAATCAAACTTAGCACTTTCAAAATATGTAAATGAAGCAGTACAGGTTTTAAAAGCAGCTGAATTTGACTTGATTGTTTTGGAAACATCGGGTATTGGGCAATCAGATACTGAGATCATTGAACATTCAGATACTTCTTTATACGTAATGACTCCTGAATTTGGCGCTGCAACACAGTTAGAAAAAATTGACATGTTGGATTTTGCAGATTTAGTAGCCATTAATAAGTTTGACAAACGCGGTGCTTTAGATGCCGTTAGAGATGTCAAAAAACAATACATGCGCAACAATAATTTGTGGCACATACATCAAGATGATCTTCCAGTATACGGTACTATTGCCTCGCAGTTTAACGACCCAGGGATGAATACCTTGTATAAAAAAACCATAGACAAACTGGTAGAAAAAAAGGGGGCTAATTTAAAATCTTCGTTTGAAATTACGACTAAAATGTCTGAAAAGATATTTGTGATTCCACCTGCAAGAGTTCGTTATCTATCGGAAATTGCAGAAAGCAACAGAGCCTATAACAAAAAAGTAAATTCACAAGTGGAAGTTGCTCAAAAACTATATGGAATCTATCAAACAATTTTATCCATTACCGAAAGTAACCAAACTGTAACAACCTTCAAAGCAGCGAACTCTTTTCTAACAAAAACAGGAATTGATAGCGATGCAATTCTAGCGCTCGAATCGATTCAGGACGATATAGAATTTATCCAACTTTTATTTGGACAATTTGAAAAAGTAAAATTGAATTTGGATCCCTACAACTGGGAAGTTATTCTCAATTGGCCTGCGAAAGTTCAAAAATACAAACAACCTATTTACACATTTAAAGTGCGAGATAAAGAAATCAATATCGAAACGCACAGCGAATCGTTATCGCATTCTCAAATACCAAAAATTGCCTTACCAAAATACCAAGCTTGGGGCGATTTGTTACGTTGGAATTTACAGGAAAATGTTCCCGGAGAATTTCCATATACCGCAGGACTATATCCCTTTAAACGTATCGGTGAAGATCCTACAAGAATGTTTGCTGGTGAAGGAGGTCCCGAAAGAACCAACAGACGCTTTCATTATGTGAGTTTGGGCATGGACGCTAAAAGACTTTCGACTGCCTTTGATTCTGTAACACTCTATGGAAATGATCCAGGGATTCGCCCAGATATCTATGGAAAAATTGGAAATGCAGGGGTATCTATATGCTGTCTGGACGATGCTAAAAAACTGTATTCTGGTTTTGATTTGAGCCACCACATGACTTCTGTTTCGATGACTATTAATGGTCCAGCTCCCATGTTACTAGGTTTCTTTATGAATGCAGCAATAGATCAAAATTGCGAAAAATACATCAAAGAGCACCAATTGGAAAAAGAGGTAGAGACAGCTTTTGTAGCAATGTACGATGCCAAAGGACTAGAAAGACCTCTTTACCAAGGTTCCTTACCAGAAGGAAACAATGGTTTAGGGTTGTTACTTTTAGGGCTTACCGGTGATTTGGTTTTGCCGCAAGCGGTATATCAACAAATTAAAAAAGAAACCTTAACACAAGTTCGAGGAACTGTACAAGCAGATATTTTAAAAGAAGACCAAGCACAGAATACCTGTATTTTTTCTACTGAATTCGCATTGCGATTGATGGGAGATGTACAAGAATACTTCATTGAAAAACAAGTGCGAAACTTTTATTCGGTTTCTATTTCTGGATATCATATTGCCGAAGCGGGCGCGAACCCTATTACCCAATTGGCATTGACACTGTCTAACGGATTTACCTATGTAGAATATTATTTAAGTCGTGGTATGGACATCAATCAATTTGGCCCCAACTTGTCATTCTTCTTTTCCAACGGAATTGATCCTGAGTATTCGGTAATTGGTAGAGTTGCCCGTAAAATATGGGCCAAAGCCATGAAACATAAATATGGTGCCAATGCGAGGGCTCAAATGTTAAAATACCACATTCAAACTTCTGGGCGCTCTTTGCATGCACAGGAAATTGATTTTAATGACATTCGAACAACACTGCAAGCCCTGTATGCTATTAATGACAACTGCAATTCCTTACATACAAATGCCTATGACGAGGCCATTACAACCCCTACGGAGGAATCGGTGCGAAGAGCCATGGCCATTCAATTGATTATTAACAAAGAATTGGGATTGACTAAGAATGAAAATCCAATTCAAGGAGCCTTTATTATTGAAGAATTGACCGATTTGGTGGAAGAGGCCGTCCTATTAGAATTTGACAGAATTACAGAACGTGGCGGTGTTTTAGGCGCTATGGAAACCATGTATCAACGTTCAAAAATTCAGGAAGAAAGCCTGTATTATGAAACCTTAAAACACAATGGTGAATTTCCAATTATCGGAGTGAACACCTTCTTAAGTTCAAAAGGCTCTCCGACCATTCAACCTGCGGAAGTAATTCGTGCAACAGCATCGGAAAAACAATTTCAAATTCAAACAAAAGAGCACCTGAATAAGGCGAACTTTGAACAAGTAAAAATACAAGTAGCGCAACTGCAAAAGGCAGCAATACAAAATGACAATTTATTTGAAAACTTAATGGAAGCTACCAAAGTTTGCTCTTTGGGACAGCTTACGGAAGCCTTGTTTAAGGTTGGCGGACAGTATCGCAGAAATATGTAAGCAATGAATTGTTTTCAGTAAAAAATTCTTTTCCATAAAAAAACGTGCTATTAGCACGGTTTTTTTACGTTATGAGATAAAAGTTAATACTTTTCGTAAGTAGTTTGTTCAGTTTTCAAGTAATTGATAATATGGTCAATGGATCGGTTCTTAGCTTTCTCTAAGGTTGTGGTAAAATTGAAGAAGAAAACGGAGGCTTCCCCAATGGCGATGAAATCTAGAATTTCTTTGTCGTTTTTGGTATCATATACCGCTACCTTCACATTGATCACGCAATATTCAACAGAAGTGGAAGTATCCATACCCCCCATGCCGTTCATTCCCCCTATATTTCCAGACTGTCTCCATTCATATCTATTTGTAATTTCGAAGTTCGAAAAGTGAATGACATAATCGGCATCTGCAGTATTTAAAGAAGCATACGTCACCTTTGAAATGTCGTATGTTACGTCTCCAAAAACCTTGCTTGCCTTTATTTTTTTGGAAAATTCATTTAAATACTGACTGGAAAAAGCTGCTTTTTCTTCGTAATTTTTTTGGAAGGTATTGGTGAACTCAAGCACTTTAATGTCATCAGTAGCAATGAGGATCACTTTCTTTGTTTCTGGGGTTTCAATCTCTGCTTTCTTTGAAATGAAAGTAACGTATTGTTTAGACACCTTGCAGGAAGCAAAACTAAAAAAAACGAGTATCGTTACTAAAAATAGGTAGGAATTTCTTTTCATATTTTTTTTTCAAACTTACTACAATTTTAAAAATTCATGTACACTAAGATAGAAAACATGGTTCGTTTCCTAAATTGGTGCTTGAAAAAAAGGCGCTGGTTTGGCATAAAAAACACTCATCTTTAAAAAGTAAATGCGCGAACAACCCCTATCGTCTTCGCTTGGGTGCTCTGCTTACTTTCTTTTTACGTTTGTTAAAAGGAACCGGTACGGCATCATCAAAGGTGTTTTTTGCCTGTTTCGCCTGTTTGTTCTTTTTCCAAGAATTGTTCTCGGGCAATAAGCGTTGTAACAAATCTTGCCTTCCTACTTTGTTCAAGGTTTTTTTAATCCAATCTTTGTTTTCTTTCTTGTACCAAAAGAAAAACTTGTGCTGATCTTCTTTCTCCTTTTTTGTTTTCGGTGTTTTTGTAGGTTTTAAAGTATAGGGATGGTAACCTGAATAATAAATAACCGTGGCTACTGTCATTGGTGTGGGTGTAAAACCTTGGACTTGCTCTAGCTGAAAGCCCATATCTTTGGTTTCTGCTGCTAAATTGGCCATGTCTTCTACTTCACTTGCTGGATGACTGGAAATAAAATAAGGAATCAATTGCAAGTTCAATTTTTTCTTGATATTGATTTTATCGAAACGCTCTTTAAACTTATGGAAATAAGTAAATGAAGGCTTTCGCATCAATTTTAAAACCGGATCAGACGTGTGTTCTGGGGCTACTTTTAAACGTCCAGAAACGTGTTTGGTCATTACCTCTTCTGTATAGGCATCCAACTCTTTTGAGTCTGCATTTTTATTGAATTCTGGGACCAACATATCATGGCGAATTCCACTTCCAATAAACGATTTTTTTATCTTTGGATGCTTATCTACTGCTTGATACAAGTCCGTTAATGGTTTGTGTGAGGTATCTAGATTGGAGCAAATTACTGGAGAAATACAACTTGGTGCCACACATTTATCACAAATAGATTGTACTTTCCCCTTCATCTGATACATGTTTGCCGAAGGGCCTCCAATATCTGACAAATAGCCTTTAAAGTCGGGCATGTTTGCTACTTTATCTACTTCTTTCAATACCGATTCTTGACTTCTACTGGCAATAAACTTACCTTGGTGTGCAGAAATAGTACAAAAGCTACACCCACCAAAACACCCTCGGTGAATGTTTATTGAAAATTTGATCATTTCAAAGGCCGGTATTGGTCCTCGTTTGTTGTATTTCGGGTGTGGTAAACGCGTAAAAGGCAAATCGAAAGAACCATCAATTTCCTTTTCTGTCATGGTTGGAAATGGCGGATTAATTACCAAGGTTCTTCCTTCCACTTCTTGTAAAATTCGGCGTGCTTTTAATTTATTGGATTCTTGTTCTATCACTTTAAAGTTAGAGGCGAAGGTCTTTTTATCTGCCAAACAAGCTGCGTGCGAGTTGATAGTGACATCTTCCCAATCATTTACAACGGGAATTTTCTCTTCGTTCTGATTGATTAATACGGCAGTTTGCTTGATATTTTTTAAACTTGAAAAAGGCACGCCTTTTTGAAGCAATGAAACAATTTCACGCAATGGTTGTTCGCCCATTCCATAGACCAACATGTCTGCTTTGGAAGTTTCTAAAATGGTTGGCAAGAGTTTGTCTGACCAATAATCGTAATGCGTTACACGTCTTAAAGATGCTTCAATTCCTCCAATTAAAACGGGAACATCTGGGAATTTTTCTTTTAATATTTTGGAATATACAGAGGTTGCATAATCTGGACGAAACCCTTTGTCACCATTGGGTGTGTAAGCATCTTTGTCTCTGCGTTTTTTACTTGCGGTATAATTACTCACCATGGGGTCCATACATCCACCTGTAGCGCCAAAAAACAATCGAGGTTTCCCTAGTTTTTCAAAATCTTGCAAATTATCATGCACACTGGGCTGCGGAACAATCGCAACTCGCAAACCATAGCTTTCTAAGATACGCCCAATGACTGCAGGCCCAAAAGAAGGGTGATCTACATAGGCATCACCACTAAAGAGAATTACATCCAATGCTGTCCAACCACGAAGCTTTACTTCTTTATTTGTTGTTGGTAACCAATCGGTTAGTTGTAATTTCTTTGTTTGCTCCATATTTTGCAAAAATAGGGAGAAATTAAACAAGTCTAAACTGTTTATCTATTTATTATGAAGAATAAAACAACCATACGATTTAGATTGAAATAGAAAACCCTATATTTTTTTTTAGATACTCATTAAAAAAGAGAAGGAATTTCTAAAATTATTTAAACCCTTCTTTTTTTTAGTAACTCTTTTTTGTTTTGTAATTTTAGCAAAATAAAACGTCCCAACATGAGAAAAAATTTCTTTCATACCCTTTTCAGTATTCTTCTTTTGATATCTTGTAATACGAAAACTGAAGACACATATGTAGCAGATCATTACAACAAACAAGAAGTAACGATTGCCATGCGAGACGGTGTAAAACTGCACACTACTATTTATACTCCTAAAGATACTTCCAAAACATATCCTATTCTATTGCAAAGAACACCGTATAGTGCTGGACCTTATGGGGAAGGAAAGATGAAGACCAAAATTGGTCCAAATGTGCACTTAATGAAAGAAGGAAACATTGTGGTATACCAAGATGTTCGCGGGCGTTGGATGAGTGAAGGGGTTTATGACAACATGCGGGCCTATCTACCAAATAAAAAAGAAAACGAATCGGATGAGGCTTCTGACACCTATGACACGATTGATTGGTTGGTAAAAAATATTGAAAACAATAATGGAAATGTAGGTACTTGGGGAATTTCATATCCTGGCCACTATGCAACCGTTTCTACAATTGATGCACATCCCGCTCTAAAAGCAGCTTCTCCACAAGCTTGTATTGGTGATTTTTTCTTTGATGATTTCCACCACAATGGTGCTTTTTTATTGAGTTATTTCAAAGCCATTTCATTGTTTGGAACTTATAAAGATACCCCAACTGATAAAGCATGGTATTCTTTTCCTGAAATGAATTCAAATGATCAATATCAATTTTTTCTTGATAAAGGACCTCTGAAAAACCTAAATGAATATTTTCAATATGAAAAATTAGATGTCCAAACTGCCTCCACAAAAACAGTAATAGATGATTTTTTCTGGAAAGAAATTACAGAACACCCAAATTATGATTCTGTATGGCAAAGCAAAGGAATCATTCAACACTTAGACAAAGTACCCGCTTCTGTAGCAACAATGATTGTTGGAGGATGGTTTGATGCCGAAGATTTGTATGGTCCCTTAGAAACCTACAAAGCCATCGAAAAGAATGGGGTTGGCAATTACAACACCCTGGTTTTTGGTCCTTGGGATCACGGAAAATGGGCAAAAGATGTCGTAAAAAATACCGTAGGTAATTATTATTTTGGCGATTCTATTTCCTTAAAATTTCAAAAGGAAATCGAAACCAATTTCTTCAATCACTTTTTGAAAGGAAAAGGGGATCAAAAGACCGGTTTGCCAGAAGCTTATGTTTTTGATTCTGGAAAAAAAGAATGGAAAAGTTATGATGCTTGGCCACCCAGTAATGTAATAAAAGAAGACTGGTTTTTATCTGAGAACCAGTCCCTAACTTCAGAAAGAAAAGCAACAAAGGGGATTCAATTCATTAGCGACATTAAAAACCCTGTTCCCTATTCTGAGGATATTAAAACGGTTTTCACACCAAGAAAATACATGACGGATGACCAACGATTTGCTGGACGAAGACCGGATGTATTGGTTTTTGAAACAGAAATTTTAACGGAAGATCTTACCTTGGCGGGCGATATTTTAGCAAAATTAAAGGTAGCCACCACAGGTACAGCTGCCGATTGGATTGTAAAGGTCATTGATGTGCATCCTTCAGACATGGAAGAGAATAACAAAGACCTACAGGATCATTTAAAAATGAGCAATTATCATTTAATGGTTCGAAGTGAAGTATTACGTGGCCGTTTTAGAAATAGTTTCGAGAATCCGGAACCCTTTGTCGCCAACACGAAGACGTCCGTAAATATTCAATTGCAGGATGTTTTTCACACCTTTAAAAAAGGACATAAATTACAAGTGCAAGTGCAGAGTACATGGTTTCCCTTAATTGATTTGAATCCACAAACCTATGTAGACAATATCTTTAAAGCATCGGAGGAAGATTTTAAAACGCAAACGCACACTGTTTTTACGGATTCAAGTATTGAATTTTCGGTGTTGAAAAATTAATCCATGACCTCTACAGAAATTGCGCTTTTACTAAACAATGATCTAGAAAAAATCACCAGAATTGGTGAAATTATAGGGAAGAAAATTCCTGAAAGGGATGTGTTCACAACGCTAAACGACTACGAGAAAACATTTATTTATATTGATATTTTTGAAAATCATACCACAAATGGCGGTTTCGAAGAATTCTTCTGGAATTCTTCGGGACAGTTTTCTCATGAAATATTAGCCGCCTATGAAGCAATTGGCGCCACAAAAACAGCCACCTTAATTTACAACGCTTTTAAAGAATTCGGCGAAATTCCAATCCCCAAAGACCATGCCTTCAGAAAAAAAATTCTTACCGAATTAAATTCGAATGCCTGGGACACCTTGGACCAAGCATTTTATAAAAGTAAGGAAGCTATTGTGCCGTTGGTTCTCCGTTTTATGGCAAAAAATAGTGCTTATTTTGATTGATAAACGCGATATCTTACTATGCGATCTAATGGCCTTATTCTTTTTAATTGTTTGTGCGATGCTGTAAAACGATATATTTACTTGATATAAATATGTGAATTATTTTCTTTCTTGTACTTTAGAGCGGAAATGTGAAAACATCAAATAATCGTGAAAAAAAATTTTAAAAAAAGAGTGTTCTTTTCAATACTCCTTTTACTCGCAATGTATATTGCGAATATTTTTATTAGTACTGGTTTTTTTAGAAGAATCGAAAATACTTTTGATGGCAGCATTTTACAAGAAATAAAAATAGCGGGTGCGGAAGACATTACCATTAGTCAAACAGATCATTTTGCAATTGTTTCTGCGACCGCAAGAAAAAAAATTCCAACGACGCAACAAGAAAATGGCGGACTGTATTATATAGACCTAA
>ENA-UZWV01007400-UZWV01007400.1-metagenome-genome-assembly--contig:-Day-3-1m-contig-7400_pt1 | contig 12437 bp, 15 predicted proteins | sample MGYA00260342_ERZ794902 | MGnify/ENA metagenome assembly ERZ794902
TATTTATTGGGCAATTAAAGTTTGGATAGACTCAAAAAATGCAAACTATAAGCATACTATGAGGTTAAATATAATAGCAGCAACATCATTAAATCTGTTTTTTCTATATCTAATATTCAAATAAGACGTTGAGTTACATTCAAGACATTGGGACCGCAGTCCCAAAACATTCACTGAGCCAAGAAGAATTTGCCAAAGTCTATTCTTCACTGACAGAAGAGTCTGATATTCAACGTAAAATAAAATTCTTAACTGCTCGCAGTTCAATAAATAAACGACATAGTGTTGAGCCAAACATCAAAAAGTTGGTAGCGACATCATTAGAAGACAAACTGGCTACTTACCACACCAATGCGTTAGAACTAGCTGAAGAAGCCGTTATAAATAATCCTGCATATTCTAATAATAAAGAAAATATCACAGATATCATATTTGTAAGCTGTACAGGCATGCAAGCACCTGGAGTAGAAATAGACCTCATCCAAAGACTTCGGTTGTCCAATCGTATAAGTAGATATAATATAAATTTTATGGGGTGTTATGCGTCTCTAACTGCTCTGCGTATGGCAAAAGGCATCTGTGCCTCGCCAAAAAGAATTGTGCTCATCGTTTCTGTAGAACTTTGTACTCTTCATTTCCAACAACGATTTACAGATGATTATCTCTTGTCAAATTCCATATTCGCTGATGGAGCGGCTTCAGCTATAATCACCTCAGAAAAGCACGATGCAAAAATTCAACTAACAGACTTTGAGTCTAGGCTACTGCCGACATCAAAAGAAGAAATGAGTTGGAAAATATCTCCCTCAGGATTCTTAATGACTCTCTCTGGTGAAGTGCCAAAAACCATTAGCAAATCACTAAAAGATAAGAATCTTTTCAACCTTCGACCGAATACCATTGGGTGGGCAATACATCCAGGAGGAAAGCAAATAATAGACGGAATTAAAACTACGCTAGACTTAGATGAATCCGAACTAACTGCTTCAAGGAAAGTGCTTCAAGAAAATGGCAATATGTCTTCAGCTACTATCCTATTTGTGCTTGAAGAAAAGTTAAAAAACAGCACTACCAGTAAAGAAGAGTTCATAGCATGTGCATTTGGTCCGGGACTCACATTAGAATCGGCTTTGATGAAGTATGTTTAAATACCGATCACAAGAAAAAGAATTATTGGATGGTCAAGTCGATCACAAGAACTTAGTGCTAAACTTGAAAGAGTTGCGTTCAATAAACACACTATTAGGTGGTTACAATATATCTATAGACGCATTAAACAAAATAAACACCCAAAACAAGACCATAGTAGATATTGGATCAGGAGGAGGAGATACATTAGAAGAAATCAGAAAATGGAGTCAAAAGAAGGACCAAAACGTACTCCTTTTCGGAGTAGATCTTAAATTAGATTGCGTAGAATATGCGAAAAGTCATTTGCCTAAAGAACTCACTTTTATCCATGACGATTACAGAAACATTCATAAGCATTTGGACAATGTTGACATTTTACATGCTTGTTTATTTACCCACCACCTCACCGACCAGCAGATAGTAGATCTGATACGATATGCTAAAAAAATAGGTAGCATATTAATTGTCAACGACTTAGAACGAAATCCTCTAGCACATTATAGCATAAAGTGGCTGACTCGATTTTTTTCAAAATCACAATTAGTCAAAAATGATGCACCTCTTAGTGTACTCAGAGGATTTAAAAAGAAAGAGTGGTTTGAACTCTTGAGGCAAGCAGGTGCAAAAGACTTCTCCGTTAAGTGGAAGTGGGCGTTCAGACATCAAATCATTGTGCATGGATAATTATGATGTTGCTATAATAGGTGCCGGAATTGCTGGAAGTTCGCTTGCAATTCTTCTTGCCCAAGCAGGAAAAAGCGTTGTGGTTTTTGAAAAACATTCACTTCCATCACATAAGGTTTGCGGTGAGTTCATTTCTTTGGAAACTTATAGCTTTTTTGAATCCATAGGTCTACAAGTAGGTGAGTGGAACCTACCCATAATAAAGAATTTAAAACTCACTTCTCAAAAAGGAACCGTATTAGAAGACAAATTGAAAGTTGGTGGTTTTGGGGTAAGTAGATACAAACTAGACTTTGAGTTATGTAAACTTATGCAATCCTCTGGAGTCAAAGTATATACTAACGAAAAAGTGATGTCTGCATCTGCAGATAGTTTAAAGACACAACACCGAACAGTAAAGGCTAAGCTCGTTGTTGGTTCACACGGAAAGTATGCACCGTCATATATTAGTAGTCTGCATTCTAAACCTCTTTCAAAAAAGTTCATAGGTGTTAAATATCACATAAAAGGTGATTTTGAAGAGGACTTGATCTCACTTCATTCTTTTGATGGCGGCTACTGTGGAATAAGCAAAATAGAAGATGATTTGTACTGTCTTTGCTATTTAGTTGATGCCCAAAAACTGAAACATAATAACAACGATATCAGTTTATTAGAGAAAAAATTACTTTCAAAAAACATTCATTTAAATCAAATTCTATCTGAAGCAACGTATGTTTGGAAAAAGCCACTTGTGATATCCAACATTCAATTTGACAAAAATCAAATAGTACAAAATGGCATTCTATTTTGCGGAGATTCAGCCGGCTCTATTAGTCCTCTGAGTGGTAATGGTATGAGTATAGCCGCTCGTACAGGCTTGCTACTTTTACAGGTAATATTAAACAATAAGGATAAGCAGTTGATGGAATTACAGTATGAAAAGAATTGGCATCGACTTTTCAATCCCAAAATCAAAAAAGCTAAATTTCTGAATTATATTATGCTCAACCCTAACATTCACGACGTTATTTTAAATCTACTAAAGTTAATACGTCCACTTAGACGAAAAACAATTAATGATATGCAAGGTGAACCCTTTGTAAGGGAAACAAAATTGATACGTTAGTTCACAGAACTAACATTAGATTGTTTCACAAAGCATACATATCTGTAATACTTCTTTGTTCAATATTTAATGCTACTGCACAAGACAGTACTAAAAGACTACGAATAGAACCCCTACCAAGTATATTTCATACACCGGAAACCAGTTGGGGTTTTGGAGCTACGCTACTTGGCTATTTATCACAAGTGGACAGTTTTACCAGCAAATCAAACTTTCAGATATTCTTAGATGCTACTCTGATGAGGAAAGCTTCATTTCAAACCGCCAGTTAGGCTAAGTACTTTTTTCACACACGTGCATCTAGCGGGTATTTATCACACAGCTTAGACGCAAGGTATCTCACCCGTTTTGACAAAACAATATTCAATTCCAGCCTCTATACTGTTCACAATAGTGGTATTGTAGCATTTAGAATGATGCCTGCAATTGGTGGTACACATTTTCTGAGAGGATACTATGCTGGAAGGTTTAGAAATAATAATATGACTCTTGCCCAAATAGAGTTTAGAAGACCTCTCTTTTGGAGAATAGGAGTCGCTGCTTTCAATGGTGTAGCACAAGTGTATTCTGAAATTTCAAAATTTCATCCTTCTCGTTTTCATTACAATTACGGAGGTAGACTTCGATTCAAACTAAACAAACATTCAGAAGCAAATATTAAACTTGACTATGGACGTACTGCGGAAAGTGATGGATTTTACATCGTCTTTGGCGAGTGTTTTTAATATAAAATTATGTTTACATTCAAATATTCTTTAGTTCTAGCCATAAACTCCTTATACTTTTTAGGGTATTCGCAGACGTTCAAAGAAAATCACGACTTTGGGTTAGCTTTATCCCAAACCAATGCTGAAACCAACATATCACTTTCTTGGAAGCAACTCTATCCAGCCACGAAGAATCAAAAGCTCAAAATTGGGTACTGTGCAAGTTTTAATTCATACTTCTCCTCAAACCAAGACTACATCACTGCACCAGCTGAACTAACAAGTGGAGAAAAGGGACCACAGGTTTTCTTTACTGAAAACATCAATGAAAATATAGATACCATACGCGTTTTCAAAACACAACACCACTCACTGAATGCGGTGATTTACATAGAATATAAAATCACTGATAAAATTGGTATAGGTTTTAACATTGATGCCGTGGGTTTTTCCTTCGGTCCAGAATCTGATGGACATCTCATTAGCAGCAATAGTCCCAATAGTAGTACAGAGATTATAGTATCTAAACCGACACCTTATAATGTCTTGTTAGTGAGTGATAATGATATTGTAATGCTAAACAGTGAACTGTTTGTAAACTATGATTTCACAAATCGGCTGTCAGTAAATTTAGGCTTTACGTTTCTATTTACAGAATACACTACCGATGCACCAATCAGTTACAACTTTGACAATGATAGATTCAGAAGAAAGTCACTTCTCGGTATGATAGGAATAAATTATAAACCATTTAGAAAATAGAAAAATATGAAAAGGATAAACACAATATTAGTAGCTGTATCGCTCACACTTATGGCAATAGCAGCTACAAGCTGGGTTCCAACTACGGGTTCTGTAAAGTTTTATATAAAGAATGCTGGGATAACGGTAGATGGTTCATTATCAGGAATTAGTGCTTCTGTAAAATTCGGCGAAACAGATCTAGCAAACTCTAATATATATGCATCTGTAAAAGTAAACACTATCAATACAGGGATAGACAAACGCGATGAGCACTTGAGAGGAGAAGAATACTTTGACGCAGCAAATCACCCAAAAATAGAGATGCGTTCCAAGTCATTTACCAAAACTACTAAAGGATATAACGGTGTGTTTGACGTGACTATAAAAGGTAAAACTAAGCAAATGAATGTACCATTTACATTTGATACTCAAGGTGAAACAGGTACCTTTCAAGGGAGTCTAAAATTGGACAGATTAGATTTTGGAGTAGGTGGAAATAGCTTTGTTCTAAGTGACGATGTTAGAGTGAACATCAAGTTAAACGTGAAGAAAAAATAAATTGGTGATTTTTAAATAAACAAATTGGAAAGCATCACAAGAAATTGTGGTGCTTTTTTAGTCTTTAAAAAGTTCTACCTTCTTCATTTGAGTAGTAAGATCCGTGAATTTTCCCTTATACTTGGTGGCTCTCACAATATGATTGTCTATCCAATGATAGTTTCCGCCTCTAGGTTTACCATATAACACTCCGTGATGTTTGAAGCCATGTTTTTTGAGCCAAGAATCTGTAACCTCCTTATGCTCTATAGTTCTAGAAGTGAAAAATGTAATGACATGGCCTTGATCGTACCACCTGTTGAGTGTTTCTAGAGCATCTGGAAAAGGCTCACATGTTGCCATTCGTTCCGGCTCTTCATTCGGAACATCTTCTGTGATTGTTCCATCTATATCTATCAGGTAGTTTTTGACATTCTCTATCAGTTGTGGACTGATCAGGTTTCCTTCATCATCAAAAAGGTCATGTAGTTTTTGTTTATCGGACATCTATTTACGAAAGTACTTCGGCATCCTGAAAATGAGTGCTTTCTTTATACTTTTCTAATTCACCTTTTATACGCTTTACTACCAGTGCTAATACAACTGCATCATCTATGAAACCTAATCCTAATATCATATCTGGAATCATGTCTACAGGACTTACAAAATATAGCATACCAGCTATGACGTATAGGATGGTTCTTTTGGAGAACTTATAGCTTCCAGATAGCCAAGCTTTCAACATTGATTTGAGCATCTTCAGGTCATACCATAATCCAGATTCTATTCGATCTTTATTATTAGCAGATTTCGACTCTGTTTCATTAAAAAGGTCTTTTATACTTTCTTTATTTCCGAATATTTCTCTAGCCACTTTTAAGGCTCTCTTTAGTGAATTTATTTTCATTTGTCTTTTCTAGTTTAATTAAAATTTAATATTGCTGCCACCTTGGGCTCTGTAAGTAATAAACAAAAAGCGTACCTTCAACTGCATTTGGCAGTGTTTCTCTTTGGTTTTACAGCCATTTTAGGGAAATTAATAACGCTAGAACAAACCGCCTTAGTGTGGAATCGCTTATGGATAGCCGTATTAGGACTTATTTTCATTCCTGGTGTGTATGTCGGAATAAAATCTATCCAAAAACGAAGTTTTTTGATTTTTTGTGGCATTGGTGTCTTAGTAGCACTACACTGGCTTACGTTTTATGGAAGTATAAAAGTGGGAGATAGTGCCTCAGTGACCTTAGCTTGCTTAGCAACTTCTTCTCTTTTTACCTCTATTCTAGAGCCCATAATTACAAAATCTGAATTCCAATGGGTAGAATTAATCCTTGGAATTCTTGTCATTTTAGGCATCTGCTTTCTAAGCGGAGTAGGAGAAGCCTATTTCTGGGCAATTGTGATAGGATTGATTTCAGCCTTATTAGCTGCACTTTTCTCAACCTTAAACAAAAAATATATTTCCGGTCAAAACTCACTCTCAGTTAGTACGATAGAACTGGCTTCAGGCTTTTTATTCATTAGTCTTACCTACCCCATTCACCAACGACTATTTCCTCAACCGGCCTGGATACCGATAGGTAACGATTGGGCTTGGTTATTAGTCTTAGGATTACTTTGTACCAGTTTAGCCTTTGCTATATCTTTAGAGGCTTTGAAAGAATTATCTGCCTTCGTTTCTAACCTCAGTATAAACCTAGAACCTGTATACGGAATTTTACTCGCTATTTGGTTGCTAAACGAGGATGCTGATTTAAACACAGATTTTTACGTTGGTACTGGAATCATACTCTCTGCCGTATTACTCCATCCCGTGCTGAACAAACTCCTGAAAAAGAAGGCTTGAATGCCATCACTAAAGAATCTCAAGTCAACATACATTTGTCTTATTCGCTTTACTTATTGGAGTAACTCAAATTCTGAAAAAATTGGTAATCACGCCTTACCTTTGCAGCCATGCCAAAAAGACATCTCATCACATGTGCACTTCCTTATGCCAATGGGCCTGTTCATATAGGCCACTTAGCAGGATGTTTTCTGCCTTCAGATATCTACAATAGATATCTCCGAATGCACGGCAAAGATGTACTGTATGTGTGCGGAACAGACGAACACGGTGTACCCATCACCTTAAAGGCTAAAAAAGAAGGAAAGACTCCTCAACAAGTGGTAGATGAAAATCATAAAATTATAGCAGAGTGCCTAAAGTCGTTTGGAATTCACTTTGACACTTTCAGCAGAACTACAAATAAGCTGCATCACAAGACTGCCCAAGAGTTTTTCAAAAATCTTTATGATAAAGGTGTTTTCAAGGAAGAAGTGTCTGAACAATTCTATGATGAAGAAGCAAAGGAATTTTTAGCAGATCGGTATATAGTAGGTACTTGTCCCAATTGTGGAAATGAAAATGCTTATGGCGATCAATGTGAAAAATGCAATAGAAACAATAACCCACAGGACCTCATCAATCCTAAGTCTGCTCTTACGGGCAATTCTCCAGTATTGAAAGAAACTAAAAACTGGTATTTACCTCTTGACACTATCCAAAGTGACTTTTTAGATAATTGGATAGCAGAAAAGAAGGATAATTGGAAATCAAATGTATTCGGACAATGTAAAAGCTGGTTAAATCACGGATTAAAGCCTAGAGCCATGACTCGCGACCTCGATTGGGGGGTCAAAGTACCGGTAGAAGGAGCAGATGGTAAAGTAATGTATGTTTGGTTTGATGCCCCGATTGGATATATCACAGCAAGTAAAGAAGCCACAGGAGATGACTGGATCACTTGGTGGCAGGATGAAGGAACAGAATTAACACATTTTCTAGGTAAAGACAACATTGTTTTTCATACCATCATATTCCCCGCAATGCTTCAAAGTCATGGTGACTATATACTTCCTAACCATGTGCCTGCCAATGAATTTCTAAACCTAGAAGGCGACAAAATATCTACCAGTAGAGATCACGCCATTTGGCTTCACGAGTATCTCACCGATCTACCCAACAAAACGGACGAGCTTAGATATGTGCTCACTTCTATATTGCCAGAGACTAAAGACGCAGACTTCACTTGGAAAGACTACCAAGCAAAAGTGAATAACGAGCTAGTAGCTATACTTGGAAATTTTGTGAATAGAGTTGCGGTCCTAACAAATAAATATTACAACGGCGTAGTGCCAGAAGGTTTAAATCTTTATTCTGACAATGAAAATTTATTAGTTCAGAGCGTTGTATATTCTAAAAACATCGGAAGCAAAATTGAAGATTTCAATTTGAGGTCCGCTCAAGAAGCGTATATGGAACTAGCTCGAAACGGAAACAAATTCCTTCAAGATACAGAACCATGGAAGCTGATAAAAGAAGAGTCTAACAAGCAAGCGGTAGCTGATTGCTTAGTTACTTGTATTGACATTGTAAAAGAGATAGGCAGATATGGTCAAATATTTTTACCTGAGACTTCTGAAAAAATTCTTAACCTTTTAAATGTCAACAATTACGAAGAGGACATTAAAGCAGGCCATGTGATTAATAAACCTGTTCTTCTTTTTGAAAAAATAGATGATGAGTTGATTGAAAATCAAATTGAAAAACTGACATCAAAAAACACAGATTCGAAAGAAGAAGTATCCGCTAAACCTTTAGAAAAACCAATGATTCAATACGACGACTTTACAAAATTAGATATACGAGTAGCCACAATAAAAGCTGCCGAAAAAGTAAAAAAAGCGGATAGGTTACTACACATCACATTGGACGTAGGTTCTGAAACACGAGAAGTAGTAAGTGGAATAGCGGAGCACTATAAGCCTGAAGATATTATTGGTCAACAAGTAACCTACTTAGCAAATCTTGCTCCTCGAAAACTTCGCGGAATAGAAAGTAGCGGTATGATCTTGATGGCAGAAGACTCAGATGGAAAACTAATCTTTGTTTCTCCTAGCGATGCTACATCTGCAGGAAGTATAATAGCATAATTCATTATTTTTGGATTATTCATCTAATTCCAAATGAAAAAACATCATAGAACCTGGCTTCTTTTTGCCGTTATCGTATCCCTGGGCCTTCAATTGAGTAAAGCTCAAGATGCAGACAATAGTTGGGCTACCGGAAAGATAAAAGGCAAAGTTCTATCATTCACAGAAATATCGTACGAAGCATTAGAAGAATCTGACTCTATAACTAAAGGCGAAAAGAAATTACTCCTTCCTTAAGAATAAAAGGGTTACTAATTTATAACGTTACAACTTACAGGTTCGACAATTTTAATAAAATGGATATGTTGTTTGTGGAAATACTTTGCTAATACATTGATTTTTTATTGCATTAATTCAATGAGAATGTAAAAGGTGATATAACACTCTCAGTATTTACAGGGTTTAAGGAGTAGAAATCAATCGATTTATCATCGTTGTTCGATAAATAGGGTCTATCGGATTCGTGCTGGGAGCAGGAGGTCGCAGGTTCGAATCCTGCCATCCCGACATTGACTATCAATTACTTACAGTCTCGTTTAACGGCGGGACTTTTTTATTTGCACACAGTTTGCATAAAAAGACCCTTTTAATTAACCAGTTCAACACCCCCGTACTCTTTTAAAATATCGGTTTCCTATCCAAAGTTATTTCTCAGAATGACGGTGTAAACCTATGGTTTGGTGAATGAGGGGAGTATCAGATTTGCTACTTCCTCACCAACTTAGTCGTGTGTCTAACCTCACCAATATTAGTTACAATAATATAAGTCCCTCGAGGGTAATTAGATAGATTTACAGTAGTGCGAGATGAATTTATCTCAGCCTTGTTAAGCTCTTTTCCTAGCATAGAATAAATCTGATATATATCGTCTTTAGAAAAAGAAGTCTGACTAGTCTCAATTGTAAATGTAGCGTAAGTAGGATTAGGGTAAATAGAAAGTGGATTTTCTATATCTAGATCAAATAATCCAGCTGTTTCAAAGGCACTGTGACACTGGTTTACATATGCATTGCTGTTCTCGGTACTTGTGGCAAGATTAGCAGTGCTGTCCTTGCAGATACATCTACCATCATCAAAGTTATACGTCATATATGCAGCATCAGTTTCAAAGGCTTTGAATGTGCATTGTAAATGTAAATGAATCAGTTACAGTTTGAGTAGAATGTTTCCAGTTGGAGAATAAGGTTATACCACCGCTCCAGTGGTTTTTGCCTGCTTGCTCGATAAACTCACAAGGCTTAAAAAATAAAAGGTATAGAGCACCTGCACTTCTTGCACCAGCGCCTCCTCCATAGTTTACGGCAATAGTACCATCACCTCGAAGGTCTCCTATAAAAAATATAGACCGTGAAAATCTATCTTCTGCAGTGAGTGTAAATCCAAATCCACCATCCGTATTATTGATTCGGGTGTACGTTTTTACGGTTTTATCAGAATTGAGGTACAAGATATAACCATAGCCTTCATTTTGCTGATTAGCACCCGTCATTAAGTCTGGCACTCCGTCTCCATTAAGATCGCCTACTTTGCATAATGCATGTCCAAAACTAGCTCCTGAGGTTCCATTTGGATTGGAAGAGTCAGTGAGCGTATCTGTAAAGCCATTCATTCCTTCGGTAATTTTAAGTTTTTACTCTACATTAAAAGTTGTGCTGTTCAAAGAGAGAATCCAAACTGCTCCTTTGCCTCCATCAGATTTAAAAGCTCCAACAGCCATTTCAAGCGTGCCGTCACTATCTAGGTCTCCGAGCATAGCTACTTCCCTACCTCCAAACTCATCTCCTGCTACTAGTCCTTCACCTAGTCCTCCACTTAGTGGATTTATAAGAATTGTTTTGGCAGGTACTACCTGTGATTTGCTGTCTAAGAATAGAATCCTAATAGCTCCTATATTACGTCCACCTTCATCAGAACCGGGGTCGCAAGCAACCAGGTCTATTCTGCCATCACGATCCAAGTCTCCCACAGCAGACATCCCAAAAGCAAGAACGCCATCATTTTTAACAAAATCTTTTACGGTACCATCTCTATTTAGGTGGATAATGTATAACGCTCTATTGGCTGAGGCTGGAGCTGACACAGCTATATCTGGAATATTGTCATTATCATAATCGCCAATGCCCGCTACTCCGTAGCCAAAGAAGTTTCCTTCAAGTAAAGCATCTGTAAAACCCCCCACTAAGTGCTGGTATTTTTTGATTGCCTTTAACGGTTCCGTCGATATTTAAAAACACAATGTAAACAGCTCCTGCATCAGAATCTCCATCATCATCAGAACGAGCACCTATTACAAGGTCTATTACTCCGTCACCATCTATATCTCCTGCTTGGTCGTGGTCTCTACTAAATCTATCTCCCGGTTCTAGTTCTGCTGACATGCCGCCAGAGCCATTTTCTATTTTTACATATCCATCAGTTCCCCATTGAGTGGTTTCTTGTGCTGTAAGATTTGTTACTAAAAAAAATAGGGTCGCTAGAAGTGTGATATTTTGATTTATCATTTTTTTTTAATTTAAGAAAAATTAGAGCTTTCGATAAAAAGCTAAAACCTCTGCTAAAAGTAATCTATTAAACATACTAATTTATTAGATTTTAAATTCTAAAAGAGTTTAATAAGTCTTACTCGATGCGATTTATCTAAATTTTTAGACTAAAGGTTAGATAAGAGTCTAATAGACTATACATCAAATGTTCATACTTTTTCTAAATTCATTTGAAACCTATTATTTTTGCTATTCGTGATGTTTTTAAATTATAAGAATTTTGTAAAATATTTATCGCTTTTAGGATTTTTATTGTGCTTTAATCAAAAAATTGAGGCTCATGCGGGAGTCGCAGTTGAAGTTAGAGATGGTTGTAATAGATATTTAGTTATAGGGACATGGCATGGCTCACTTTCTGAAATTGTAAATACAGTGAATTCGTCAGATAAAGGCCTGTACATTGATGTTAACCTTGATGGGGCTTTTAAAAATTGTTGCAACGGGTCAACCTCATCAGAATTTTTTACATTTACTGATTATACATTCCCAAAAATACCTGTCCCTTGGAATCAAATAACTGATGTATCATCAACAGTATCTGATTTAGTTAATTTTTTTAATAATTCAAGTCTATACAACAGCTCAAACATAAGAAATCGTTATACAGCTGAGGTTGTTTGGAATCCTGGATGTCATAAATCGGTCCAATCATGGTTAATCTTGAAATTACCAAACTCCCTTAAACCAGGAATTGTCTACAAATGTCGAACTTCATCAACTTCAGTTGTTGAAACACCATGTAGTAATGCAATACTGGGATTTGATATTGTTGTCGGGACTGATATCAGTATAAACAGTGCGGGTAATATTTTATGCAATAATGACTCAATATTATTAAAAACTTCTTCTGCTAATGATTTAGAATGGTTTAGAAATGATACTCTGATAAAAGGACCTGGTAGTGATAGTTTTTTAATAATATACAAACCTGGAAATTATAGTGTAAGAAAAGGTGGTATTGGTTGTAAATCTAGAACCAGTGAGAAATTAGAAATAAGAGGAACCCCA
>ENA-UZWV01005707-UZWV01005707.1-metagenome-genome-assembly--contig:-Day-3-1m-contig-5707_pt1 | contig 12421 bp, 12 predicted proteins | sample MGYA00260342_ERZ794902 | MGnify/ENA metagenome assembly ERZ794902
GGAGGTGAAGACTTTAATACATACATGGACAAAAACTTCAACGATATAGAATGGCTTGGAGAGGGAGGTATTTACAGAAGGCTTTTAGGTCACGCTGTAGCCGGAGCAGGTCTTAGTTACTCTCATCTAAATCCTAAAAATTTATTTAAGACTATAAAAGAGCAACAAAAATTAAGAACTCAAGCAGGTGTTCAAATAAACTTTCTTTACAAAGAAATAGCAAAAAACTCAGAAACACCAGAGGGTTTAAAAAAGATTGAAAACGAATTAAAACCAAAGCTAGAAAAAGCTGCTGAAATATACCAAACTGCTGATAATTATATATCAGAAGCATATGCTTTAAACGAAGCTACTGATCCTCAAAACAACGCTAGAATAGCTCAAAAAGATTTTGCAAAAGCTCAGAGGGGTCATAAAAAAACTACAGGTAAAGATATGAACGCTAAGTTCACTGTTAATATGAATGGTGAAGGAATGCAAGGGAAAGCTGCTCAAGTTACTAAAAGAGATGATGGTGGTTTTAATATTGTTGTAGACGCAAGGAAATACCACAAAGGTATATTTAATCACGAGTTAGGACATGTTTACGGTGAAATGTTTGGAATAAACAATCCTGAAAACTTAGCTAAAATAGTTGATTACATAGAACCATTAGTCAAACAAAACTTAGGAGTTGATTTCAAAAAACTTATAGAAGAAACTTACGAAGGTAAACAATTAAAAGAATTAAATAGCGAAGAATATTTAATGGGCTTAATAGAAATAATGGGGAAAGAAGGAAGTAGTTTAGTGCAAAATAATACTTTTGGACAAATTGCACAAAAAGTAAAAGGTCTTTATGAAAGAAAAATGAAAGGCTCTTTTGATAATAAACCTCCTCAATTAAAAATAGAAAGCCCTACAGAGCTTTTAAATCTTTTACAAAGACTCTCACAAGGTGTTGGTAAAGATGGTAGTGTGAAACAATTTCAAGCGTTACAAGGTTTATACATTGAAGGCAATAAAATATTTGATGGAAAAACAAAAGAAATAAAAGGATCATACGGGTCAGGTGATGTTGCAAATCAAATTGCAAACATAATGCTTGAGCAACGAAGCATAGCAGCTACACCTGCAGCGGAAAGAACACCTGCTCAGCTTGAAAAATTAAAAACTAATGTAGCTAAGATTAAAGCTTTGAAAGCTCAGCCTTCAACTAAAAAAGCTAAAAAGAGCAATAAAGAAATTGATATTTTTCACGGAGGAGAAATTAAAACAGTTAAAGATATTGACGGTTCTGTTTACTTTTCAGAAAGCAAAGAACAAGCTGAAGAGTATGCTAAAGGTAATAGAGGCGCGGTAAGTAAGTTTAAAATAAAAGAATCAGAAGTAGCTAGCGAAGCTGAAGTTTTTGAAGTAATAAGAGAACTTGGTATACAGCCGAAAATTAAAGATTGGTCTATAGATGATTCTAGGTTGTATGAATTAATAGACAATAGATTTGAAAATTCTTTTAGCAAAAGTGATTTAAGTAAGTTAAACAACGCTCTTAGCAGTAAAGGCATTAAAGCATCTAGATTTACTGATTCAGATTTAAGAACCGGTAGAGATACTGAAAACATTGTAGTATTTGATAAAACAATGTTAGAAACAAATATAGACTCAAAACTTTCTCAAATAAAAGAACTTGAAAACGAAAGCAAAGAATTAGCCAAAAAATTTAACAAAGATGTAATTAAAAGTTCTAAGCAAACTAGACTTGAAAATGAAGTTTTAGAAGAGCTTAAAGAGCCTATAGGTAAATTAGTTACTAGTAGAACAAAAGCTCTATTTGACCCTATCGCTGTAGATGCAAGAGGCGGGGTTACTAGGGAAAAGTTTCAAGATTCTATGAGGTCAGATTTGACAGCTATGATACTTAATGAATATAAACCAGGTACTCAGCCAATTGAAAAGTTTATAATAAATAGAGGGTATTTAAGAGCCAACAACCTAGCTAAAAGGCTTGGTATCAAATCAGTAAAAGAGGGTATTGACAAAGGAATAGAAGCTGCTGAAAAAGTAGCTGCGGAAACCACATCTTTTACCGAAAAAGAACCTTCACCAGTTGCTTCTGAAAAAAGACTTATAGAACCTGTTAATAGACTTATACAAGACGCTGAGCTTAAGGCTGAATTTATCAAAGAAGTAGAAGAAGCTACTAAAGACTTAGATCCAGATCAGGTTAATTATAAAACATTAATAGACAAAGCCCCTGAGCTAACTAAAAAAGTATTTGGTGAAGTTACAAAAGTAAATAAAAAAGGTAAAACCGTAACAGATGCACCAAAAACTAAAAAACTTCAACAACAATTTATAAGAAACAATGCTTCTGCTTTATATAAACTTTTACCTGAGGGAGCAAGAAAGCAAGCTACAGGATTAAAAACAGCTACAGGTATACAGCGTAGTATTTTAGACAACTTTTATGAAAAAGGCGAGCGAGCTGATATGATAGAAGGAACAGCAGCGGGATTAAATGCGCAAGTTAAAAAACCTTATAATGAAACTGCTTTTTTAGAATTTTTTGGAGCAAATAAAAATCAAACCCAAAATAGAAATCAGCAGACAGCAATTAACGCTCTTATGAAAGAGACTGGTAAAGCTATGACTAATAGAACTTACCGTAAAGCTTTAGAGAACTCTGAAGTAAGCATGAATACAATACAAAAAATTGCTGATGGTAAATCCGTCGATATGGCTTCTTTTGATATAGCTAAAAACATAGGTAAAGCGTTTATTGAAGGTAAAGAAACAGAATCATCTAATGCGACTTATGCTCAGTTAATAAGTCAAGTTTCTAGAAATTTATCTAAGTATTTTGGTCCACTTTCTGTTGAAATGAAACGATCTGCTGAGAAGAGAAATGTATCTTTAGAGCAAGTGGTAGAAGAAAGATTTATGACAGAAGCTAATTGGAGAAAATTTTATGAACAAGAAGGATTAGATTATACCGGGTTAAACGAAGTGGGTTCTGCGGATGTTGCTAAAAATGGCAAAAAAAGAAGCGAAAACTTAGTTGAAGGCTTAAAAGTTCTGATAGAAGCTTACCCAAGTATGGAATCTGCGCCTTCTTGGATTAGAAATTCTTTAATGAGTACTATTGGTGTAAATAAAAGAGTTAAATTAGAAGGTAAAACAATTAATCAAAAAACAGCAGGTGTAGACAACAGACCTGCTATGATTGAATCTTATTTTGGTAAGGTAAACTACAATAAAAACAGTGAAGAAGCATGGGATGCTAAAGGAGGCCCTTACCAATACTCGTATTTTGTAATGCCGGGAAAAGGTAAAACAAATATAAAAAACATTGGGGGATCCGGTTTTAACGGAAAACTAGAAAAAAAGCTTGTTAAATTAAGAAACAAATATAAAAACAATACTAGTGACCCTAATTTTAGGAAAGAGTACATTGAATTTACAAGAGATTTACTAACTCACCCAAAGCTTAGAGGACAAGAAAACGGCTATGAGTTAACAATTCAAGCTAATTTAAATGTTTTGAAAAAAGCGTATATAACTTTATACGATGCAGTACAGTCGGGCAAAATGTCAAAAACTACAGCAGCTGACATACTTAGAATACAAACAAACCATGCTGACGGTATATTTAAAATATTAGCTCCTTACGAAAGTGTTACCATGGGAGGGATTGGTAAGTATAAAAAAGGTAACGCTAAAAACACTCATAACGAACACATGATAGAGTTGATGAACTACAATTTAGATTTCATGAACATAATCAAAAAAGCTAAAAGCAGAGAAGACGCTATTAACGCTATTAACGATTTAACTGAAGGGTTAGGCCAGTCTGTTATAGATGTCCCTACGCAAAGAGTAAAAGATAGCAAAAAGTTTGGAGGACCTAGTAAACAAATGTATGCAGACAAAGTTCTTAACACTTTTTTAAGAACAGGTAGTTTAAACAATAACGTTATAATTACAGGAGACTATAAAGGGTCAACGCAAGCTGAAGCGTTATTTAAAAAATTAGGCCCAGAAAAACTTCAAGAGGTTTTGAATAAAGTGCCTAAATATAGAAGAAAAATTCAGTGGAATAGAATGAATGATGCGTTATCTGAAATTAAAACGCAAAAAATACTCGCATCTGAAAACATTTCTGCTGATTTTAATAAAATAGTTTCAAATGTAACAGGTATTAAAGAAGACATATCTGATATCGCGGCTAAACAGGCAGCTGGTAGAAAGGGAAAATACAAGTTGTTTGTATCAGCCTCTGCAGATGATTTTGTAGGTTTAATGAATTACAACGCGGGTAAAGGAAAAGAAGGTGACGCTCATCAGAAATTCTTTAAAGAAAACTTATACGATCCATATGCAGAAGCTTATAGAGGCATAAATTCCGACAATGTTCAAATGGCTAAGCAATTTAAAGATATTAAAGATCACATAGCGGTAAATTCACCTAGCTTTAATCTTAGAAAAAAAATTGAAGGAAGCGATTTTACTTTTGAACAAGCTTTGCGAGTAGCAATATGGGATAGTCAAGGCATTGAAGTACCAGGAATAAATAAAGCAGACTTAAAAGTTTTAAAAGGAGCTGTAAATAAAAGTGTAGAATTGAGCGTTCTTAAATTAAATTTAAAAAGAATTGCTGGAGGAGAATACGCTATGCCTGGTAAAAATTGGTATGCTGGTGACATTTCTTCAGACTTAAGACTAGGTCTTAACACAACTTTAAGGTCTAAAAGATTAGCTCAGTGGAAAGAAAATGTAGATACTATGTTTACACCGGAAATAATGAATAAGTTAGAAGCAGCTCATGGTACACCATATAGAAAAGCACTTGAAGGAATGTTAGACGCTATGTATACAGGTAAAACTAGAAGAAGCCCTGAAAGCAGTTTAGAAGGTAGAACATTAAATTACCTAAATAATTCTGTAGGTACTATTATGTTTTTAAATCAAAGATCTGCAACCCTGCAAATGTTATCAGCAACAAACTATATTAACTGGAGTGATAACAACCCTATAAAAGCAGGTGCAGCTTTAGCTAATATTCCTCAGTTTGCAAAAGACTTTAAAACTTTATTTAATTCTGACTGGGCAAAATCAAGAAGAGAAGGTTTACGTATAAATGTAACGGAATCAGAAATTGCAGATGCTGTAACTGGATCTGAAAATACACCTAAAAGTATTGTATCTCTTTTGCTTAAAAAAGGATTTTTACCTACGCAAATAGCAGATGCAACAGCTACAGCTTTAGGAGGAGCATCTTTATATCGTAACAGAATAAAAACATACGAAAAACAAGGTTTTGAAACTAAAGAAGCTGAAAATAAAGCTATGCAAGATTGGATTGAAATATCTGAAACAAATCAACAATCTTCAAGACCTGATAAAGTAAGTATGCAGCAACGAAGCGATTTAGGTAAGCTAGTTTTAGCTTTTGCTAATACACCTATGCAATATACTCGGGAAACTAAAAAAGCTATATTAGATCTTAAAAATAATAGAGGTGATAAGAAAACAAATTTAAGTAAAATTGCTTATTATACATTTGTTCAATCTGCTATATTTTCTTCATTACAGTCTGCTATATTTAAAATGGCGTGGTCTGATGACGAAGAGGATAAAAAGTTTTTAGAAAACAAAGCTCCTAAAATAATAAACAGTATGGCGGATGGGTTTTTTAGAGGTATGGGCTACGGGGGAGGAATTGTAACTATGCTTAAAAACGTTGGTTTAGAAATTAAAAAGCAATCTGACTATGGGTATAAAGGCAAAATGGAAAATGCAGCTTGGAAACTTCTTGACATTTCGCCTCCAATATCTTCTAAAGTAGGTAAAATAAGATATGCTTTTAAAAATATAGATAGAGCTGGGGGTTTTAAAAAAGCAAAAGAACTACCTTTATCTTTGGATAATCCTTTTGTAAAATCAACAGCAGGTATGACAGAGGCAATAGCTAATGTTCCAACAGCTAGGTTATTAAATAAAGTTCAAAGCTTAACAGAAGTAGCCTCTTCTCAAAGAAAGTGGTATGAAAAGCTAGCATTGTTAAGTGGTTGGAAAAGTTGGGAACTTGATCCTGAAAAAACATATAAGGAAAAAAAGAAGAAAACAACTACTGGAGGAAGAAGAACTTACGAAAGAAAAACTTACAAAAGAAAGTGATTAAACAATTAAAAAAAAGGAATAAATAAAATGAGCACCATACTCAAGCTTCCTTAAATAAAAAAACGCCCCTAATTAATTTAGAGGCGTTTTTTAATTATGTATAGCATATTATCCATCACAAGCTAAACAATCTTCATTCATAGCGTTAGCTGCAATATCTCCACGTAAAACACTTTCAGTTCTAGTGTAATATAAAGTTTTAACACCTTTCTTCCAAGCATCGAAATGAACTTTGTTCAACCACTTTGGAGTAGCTTCAGATGGAAAAGCTAAATTCAAACTAACTGATTGATCTATATACTGTTGCCTTAAACCTGCTTGATTAACTAATTCTAACTGATTAATTTCTTTAAAAGTTTTAAAAACTTCCTTAGCTGGTATGTCGTGTAGTAAAGTAACACCATCAAGAGCATCGATACCCTGGACACTGCCTCCGTCAGCCAGTATTTTACTCCATGTTTCATTTGTGTTTATTTTAAGTTTCCTAAGTAGTTTAACTAAAGTCGGGTTTTTCCTAATAAAAGTCCCCTTCGCACTCTGCTCTGTAAAAACATTCGCGGCCCACGGCTCAATACCTGGACTAACATTACCGCTAAGCTTACTATTACTGACAGTAGGAGCGATAGCCCTAAGATGAGTGTTACGCATACCCGTACCAACACACCAAAGAGGTTCCCCATAAATTTCAGCAAGATCTCTAGAGGCTCTTTCACTTTCGATTTTAATCTGGCTAAATATTTTCCTTGTTTCAAACTGAGCAAGTAAACCTTCAAAAGGAATGCTCTTTTCTTGGAGATACGTGTGCCATCCAAGCACACCCAAGCCGAGTGCTCGCCCTTTTTGAGCAGAACGAATGGCATTTTCAAAACCTCTAAGTCCTTTTGCTCTTTGAATAAATTCCTCCATAACGCCATCAAGAAACCACGTGGCGTCGTATATAAGATTAGTGTTTTTCCATTCTTCATATTTTGCTAAATTTAATGATGATAAACAGCAAACAAAACTGTGATTCTCATCTGTTGTTAATGTTATTTCTGAACATATATTAGTCATGTGTACTTTTAATCCGTTGTCCTTATATGCTTCTGGATTCGCCTTATTAACGTTCCCTTTAAACATAATATACGGCTCTCCAGTTGCTTTTCGCTTTCTAAGAAGTTTACTCCATCTATTTCTAGCATCCTTATCTCCTTGTTCAAGTTTACGCATAAACTTATCGCCAATAATTGCGCACTGATGAAGATTAAGTGATTGTCTGTTAACATCTCCTTTAGGTTCTCTGATTTCCAACCACTCTTCGAAATCGTCGTGCTCAATATTGATGTTAACGGAAGCAGCTCCTCTTCTGACAGATCCTTGATTAGTAGCGAGGATTGTTGAATCATAGATTTTGCAAAAAGGTACGACTCCGTCTGATGTTCCATTTCCTGTAATTTTAGCGCCAGCGGGTCTTATTTGATTAACTCCGATACCAACTCCACCGCCGTGCTTAGCGAGTAGCATCATCTCTAAATTCTTTTGTCCTATGTCTTGTATTGAATCTGCTACATCAATACCGAAGCAACTAATAGGAAGACCACGGTCAGTCCCAGTATTGCTAAGTACAGGAGATGCCAAACATAGCCAACCATTCCAAATATACTCGAAAAACTTTTCAGCCATTTCTGGTTTGTATAACCTACGAGCAACTGTTTTAGCGACTCTCTGGTATGCTTCTTTAGGCGTTTCGTCGTGATATAAATATCCCCCGGATATTGTCTTCTTGTATACGTTTGTATCACCCCACGCAGGGTAATCTTCTCCTTTAATCCAGTTTTCATTCCAACTCATTATGTTAAATATAATATTATGTAAGCTATTGCTACGTTTAAATTAACTGCAACTAAGTTCCATTGCTTAGCTACAAATACTTGCGGTATTGATATTATACCTGCTATTACGTATGTTACCATACCTATCTTATCTGGTAGTAAATGAGGACTCATCATCATAAATGAAGTCCCCATGTAACCTAACCTACTCGATAATCTTTCTATCGGCGTCAGTCTCTTCTGTCTTACCAGACTCTGCAACCACTTTTTCTTTAAGTTTTTCGATAGCTTGTTCATATCCGTCTATATTTTTTACTGTTTCTAATGTACCTACCGCTAGATCTTTTAGATAATTGTTTTCATCTAATATCTGCTGAACTACTCTTATTAGAGCTTCTATTTTTTTCTCTAATAAATCTACTCTACTACTTTTACTACCTTTCATGTCTATTGTATAAGTGTTTATATATTTCTTCTGTTGTTATATCTATTCTACCAAATGTCCTCAAAGTCCTCGCCTTCATTAGCCTTTGAATAATCTGTCGGCCTGATCGCGAAAAAATCAGTATGAGTGACCCCGCCGGTAAGATGATAGAACCAATCAAGATTAGCTGCTGCTTTTTCGTCATACGGGAAGTACGATCCCAAGTCAACGTAACCAAGTTCCATAAGTTTTTCATTTGTTCTCTTTTTTATAAATTGTTTTAAATCATTTGCTGATATACCTTCTACATCACCCATCTCAAACATTTTGTCTATATATTTGATTTCTAAGTTAACCATAGTCTCAGCTGCTGCGATAACATCTTTTCTACATAGATCTAGTAATTGATTATCTTCAGAGCACATTTGTCTGAATAAAGTACAACCCATTTTACTATGTAGTGATTCATCTCTAACTGACCATTTCATTTGCTGACCTATACCTTTTAATAGGTTTCTCATTTGAAAAGAATATAATACAGCAAAAGCAGAGTAAAGACTAACACCCTCTGCAAAAGCACTAAACACAGCAAGAGACTTACCAATACCAACGGTGCTGTCACCTTCGTATGCAACCAAGTTTTCAAATCTTTTAGATGTTGCAGGCTCGTGTAAAAATGCTTCATAATCTTCTAGTCCTAGTGTTTCATTTAAATAGCTGTAAGCTACTGCGTGTATAGTTTCTTGTGAACCAAACATCATAGCCATTTGCTGTATCTCATGCTTTGGAAACCAGCCTACTACCTTTTGTGTCCAGTAATCTGACACAGCGCATTCAGTCTGAGCAAAGCCTAATAAAATATTACCAACTAAGTTTTTTTCTTTTTCATTTAATTTTTCTTTCCAATCTTTAATATCGCTCTGCATTGAAATTTCAGTGTGTAACCAAAATGCTTGAGCTTGTTTTAGCCAACCTTCAGTGTAGTATTCAGGGTACTCAAAAGGTTTGTAAGCTACTCTTTCATTAAATAATCCCATGTTATTGTATCATAAATTTAATAGTTGATAATTCATTTTCCCACGCGCTTATATACGCGATCATATCTTGTTTTGTATTACTCATTGAAACTGTTTTCATTTCTGATAATACATTATCTAAAAATATATTTATAGTTTCAAACTTCATTTCTACTTCATTATCCATGTATATAAAAAGCTATATCTATGAATGGTAAATAAAGTACATGTATCTTTGTATCTACTTGATTATAAGTTCTAATGCCAAGTAATACGCCTGGGTAAAGACCTATTTCAATAGACCAACCTTTTTTATTTTCGTTTTGTTCTTGCATAACATTCTATATCGTATCTGTTTTGTAATTGTTTTATATCTGTATATCTAATTTTACCTTTGCTTTCCCAGCTCCACTTAACAAACTTTTCAATTTGTCTTTCAGCATATTTACGCCGAGCTATTTGCTTTGCTTCTCTAGGATCAACCTTACTGTCTCGTCGCATTCTTTTTGATTTTGTGGTTTATATAGTGTATGTCCAGGGAACTGATTAGAAACCAATAACTTAAACATTTTCCATCTCATTGGAAAAGACTCATTAGCTCTACCTTTAGTTTCAATTATAAAATTATCCCCAATAAAGTCAGGCGTATATTTAATAGGTAGTATTCTTTTACAACCTCTATTTTTGTACTCACCTTTACCGTTTGCTTGCCTCTCATATACTTCGTTTTCAAAATGAAAGCCATTTAGCAACACAAACGTTTCTCCTTCGTACTTTGTTTTTATTTTAGCTTTTTTTAAAGCAATATACATATACTTTTCTAGCCCTGAAGCAAAGTCGATACCATCATATGATACCTTCTTTGCTCTTACTGGACCACGTTTCTTACTTCTTCGTTTAAACATTTTCTTCATAATGCTCTCCTGTATTACCGTTCTGAGCTATAACACCTATACGTTTAATCATAGCTTCTTCATTAAGATCTGAAAACTCTTCTTTAGCTGCTTGAAGATATAATATTGCATCCATTAATTCTTCTTGAACGTCATTAAGATAACCAAATAAGTTTTTATGACCTCCAGATCTTTCACTATCTAAGGTTCTACCGTATTTTTCAAAACCAACATTTGATCTGCTAATAAATTTATCTACAACTCTTTCAACAACTGGATCTCTAAATTCTATTTGTTTCTTATTCATTATAAAGTTTCTTTTACAAATGTTCCATTAATCATTTTACCTTTACGTTTGCTTATTACTTTGTAAGCGTCATTGATACATCTTTCAATGCTAACACCTCTTTGATGAGCTAAGTTAGTAAGCACAACAACCATATCACCAATAGCATCGATAACTTCTGGTTGATCATCTTTAAGCAATGCTTGAGCTAATTCACCAGCTTCTTCTTGTAACTTAACGTATTGAGTTATAGGATCACCTGATACATATAAACCTCTATCAGTAGCCCATTGTCTGATCTTTTTGAATATCTTAATTTCTTTAACAGGCTTTTCTTTAACTACATTTGAAACGTGTTCAGGGTTAAAGTAATTAGCTAAAGCTTTATTATACACAAAACATCTATCTTTATTAAACATAGATGAGTAAGAATTGTTTAATATCCAGTCTATAGATTTTGAATCAATAATAAAATCTCCTTCGCAAGTAGACCAAGTAAAGCCTACCATATCCATTAGTCTACCTTTTAGTTTATCTACTGGAACTGGAAACGTTGTTGTTTGTTCTGTTATGTTAACTTTCATTTTTTTTGATTTAATTAAATTGTTATACTTCTGTCTATCAACTTTATAGCCATAAGACTTTTGAAGTTCTATTTCGCGATCTGATATATAATCTATATCTTCTGACTGCTCAAGAACTTCATACTCTCCCTCCTTATAGCCTTGCATAAGGGTTACCCTAGTATTAAGATTACGTGTAACTCCTATTTTTTTACCAGGTATGTGGTACATATAATACATATTTTATTATTTTAAAGTTTATCGTTATATAAATGCATGTTGTGTGCGTAATGGTAATACCATCCCGTCTCAATAGACAGCTCCTCTGCAACTACTTGTTGCAATGATGCAAATTGATATTGATCATTACAGAAACCATACCAGAGATCATTAGAACGCATCATAACTGACATACACAGTTTATTTTTTAATATTGTAAATTGAACAGCATAAGTACAAGGTGTGTCATATTCATACTTATTATATTCTTTACCATCAAATATTGATATTGCAGCTTGCCTAGTGTTTGGGTTGTTCTTTAATAGGCTAATGGCATGCATTAATTGATTGTTACGTTTCCATTGGTATCCATAGTTTGAATTAACTTCTCCCTTTTCGTTTGCCATTTTTTTCCATATAGGAGGTATACTACCGTGTATACTACCTAGCTTTTCTATAGTTTTATCACCTGATAAATACCATAACCATTCAGATCTAGCATAGTTTTCATTAAACTTACGCTCTTTGTTTGTTATAATTTTATCAGAAGGATTTTCCATATAAAAACCTACATTGAATAAAGCTTTTGTTCCGTTAAAATCTACACCGTCTACCCTTATTTTATCTAGTAGGTAGTTAAAAGCTTCATCAGCATTATTAAATTTATTTCTTGTATTTATCATAATAGTAATTATAGTATTCGTACATTTTTTCCCAGATAACTGTTTTAATAAACTTCTTAGGACTTCTGTTTACTTTGCCATTGTTTTCTATATCTAACCACCAAGCTCCCTCTGAGTATGCGGTTGGGCTTATTTTTATACCGTTTTTTATACACCATTCGTAAGCTTCGTTATCTTTATCAGTAGCTATATATTCTCCCATATCCCATGGGTTTTTCTTAGCCATTTATTCCCAAGGCATTTTTTCACCGTTTAAGTTTACAGGTTCATGAGGTATAAAGCAACCTGATTTAGGTTCCCATTTAAAATTAGCTTCAGCTCCGTTTTCCCCTAAGTTTTGAAACTTAACCTTTAAAACTTTAGCTTT
>ENA-UZWV01009925-UZWV01009925.1-metagenome-genome-assembly--contig:-Day-3-1m-contig-9925_pt2 | contig 12366 bp, 10 predicted proteins | sample MGYA00260342_ERZ794902 | MGnify/ENA metagenome assembly ERZ794902
GAGCGCGTGCGATCGACGAGCGATCGAGAGCGCTTTTCGCTGGGTGATGTGGTTACCATTTTAAAGAGCAATGACCAGCTTGCCTCGCTCATTGGTTGTGTACTCACGTTTAATATTGGTACGCAGTTGGTGGGTGGTTTTGCGATTTACTACTTTAGTTATGCTATTGGGAAGCCCGAGTTGTTCCCTATGTTTGCATTGGTCTCGGGCATTGCGGAAATGCTCGGTGTGTTCATATTCCCTTGGTTGTGCCGATATCTGCCCAGGCGCCTGACCTGGTACATCGCCAGCGTGGTCGCTCTTGGGTGCAGTGTCGTCTTGTTAGTGGGGAGTGTTTTGGCCCCTCAAAGCGGAATTTTGGTAGCCGTTGCAGGTGCGTTGCTCAAGTTTGGTGGCGGCGTTGCCAACGGCTTGGGAACCGTAATGCTCGCCGACGTGGTCGACTACGGCCACTACAAGACCGGTAAGCGCAGCGAGAGCATTCTCTTTTCAGTGCAAACCATGTTGGTGAAATTTGCAGGCGCCTTCGCCGGCTTTTTCATTGGTGTGGGTCTCTCGCTCATTGGCTACGTACCCAATGCGGTCCAGAGTGATGTGACAGTAATCGGGCTGCGGGCGTTGATGATCGGTCTTCCAGCCCTGTTCTTGATTGGTAGTATTTGGGTGTACCGCCGCACATTCCGACTCCACGGTCAGTTACACCGCGAGGTCTCTGAGTTCCTCGCTCACGGATAGGTCTTTATGAGACGCCAAACGGCGTTTTAGACCCGTCCCGTCAGCACCGTCAGCGCCAGGCTCACAGGACGTGCCTCTGTCGTCGGGCCGTCTGCGTCCTAAAACGCCGTTTTTAAATAAGCGGAAAGCGCTTGCAGGCCGACTTTGATTGTCTCGAGTTCATTAGCAAAGCCAATTCGGGCATATCCTTCCATATTAAATGCGTCGCCAGGGGTCAGCATGACCCCTGTTTTTTGCACAAGGTCGATACAGAACTCTCGCGAGCTTACCGGAATATCCAGCTTCAGCATGGCTGTGGTTCCTGCGCGTGGCTTCACCCAACTCACCCGCGGTTCGTTTTGAACCCAAGCGTCCACTACGGCCAGATTTTCTCGCGTAATACGCTGACTTCGCGCCAGCAGTTGGTCTGCATTTTCCAGCGCCAAAGCGGCGAAGTGATCGTTGATCATACCCACCGATATAGTGTCGTAATCTCGGTGTATCAGAATGTTCTCGGTGAGTTCTTTGGGGGCGACGACCCAGCCGACACGCAAACCCGCAAGTGAAAAAACTTTCGACATCCCCGCTGTGCTGATGCCCTTCTGATACAAGTCGACAATGGACGGAACCATGCCGTTACCCTGTTGAGCGGTCCCTCTGTAGACTTCATCGCAGAGCAAATAGGCACCGACAGAGTCGGCGATCGATGCGATGTCTTCCAACATGGCGCGCTCTATCAATGCGCCTGTGGGGTTGTTGGGGTTGGTCAATGCAATCAACTTTGTACCAGGCGTCACAAGCTCGCGAAGACGATCAAGGTCCGGGAGAAAATCATCCTCCTCGCGCAGATCCAAGGTCGCTACGGAGGCGTCAATGCTGGCCGGAATCGAGTAGTGCTGTTGATAGGTGGGAACGATCGACACGACTCGATCTCCCTTGGACACGAGTGCTTTGTGCACCAACATATTGGCGGCGATCGTCCCGTGGGTAATGGTAATGTCATCAATGTGTTGATTCGCGTACAGATTCGCGATGGCAGCGCGGAGCCGCGGTGAGCCGACGATGTCGCCGTACCCGAGTTTCATGGGCAGTAGATCGGAAAGGTCCTTGCCACTGCGACCTGAGAGTGTGAGAAGCTCATCAACGGTAATGCTGGCCACGCAGGTCTCAGCTAAATTGTAGGTGCACTGAGTCTCCCATTCGTTCATCCATAGCTCGACTTTGAACGGTTCAATGAACATGAGGGCCTCCGAGGCAGTCAAAAGGGTGATTTCTAATCATGAGGTTTGTGCCTTGGCGAGTTCTTGATCGCGCAGCGATCGTCGCATTATTTTCCCAGTGGTGGTCATCGGTAGACTGCCAACAAATTCAATTAAGCGTGGTACTTCGTGTTTTGCTAAATGATCGCGCACCAGCGCTTTGAGCGCATCTGCTAACGCCTCATCTGCCTCAATACCTTCAGCGACGACAATAAAGGCCTTGATGATCTCAGTGCGCGTTTCGTCGGGCACGCCAATGACTGCAGCAAGCTGCACCGCAGTGCTTTTAAGGAGGCAGTCTTCGATTTCGGTGGGTCCGATACGGTAGCCCGAGCTCGTAATTACATCGTCAGTTCTGCCATGGAACCAGAGGTACCCGTCTTCATCTTGCTCACCAAGATCGCCCGTCATCATCCAGTCGTTAACAAATTTTGCGTCAGTGGCTGCGGGATTATCGAGGTAGCCTGAGAACATCGCGGGGTGCGGCCTCTTGATCGCAATGTTACCCGGCACGCCCGGTGCCACCTCTTGCCCGTCATCGTCAACAATGGCGCAAACCGATCCCGGCATTGCCTTACCCAAAGAGCCGTGGCGAACGTTCATGAGCCTTGGGTTAGTGCCAATCATTCCGTTGCACTCTGTTTGTCCAAAACCTTCACTGATGGTGAGACCAAATCGCTCATCGGCCCACAGCGCCAGCTCTTTACCTACCGCCTCGCCGCCACTCAGTACAACGCGCAGATCGAGTTCTTTCGATTCGTCGTCGTCGATCTGCCTCATGAGTTTGAGCACAGTGGGCGTTAACAGCGACACAGTAATCTTGTGCTCGCCGAGAATACGGAACGCTTCCTGTGCGTTAAATCCTTGCATATCGGTCGATACGACCCTCGCACCGGAATACCAGCCGATGAGTAAAATATTGATGAGTCCGGCAATCCAGGCCCAGTCGGCTGGAGACCAAAGCCGATCGTCTTGCCGAGGTCCATAGTCGTAGTAATACTCAAACAGGGGCTTATTCCCGAGCAGCAATCGGTGAGGCATTAGGACGCCTTTGGGTTGACCTGTCGTGCCAGAGGTGAAGCTGATCCACGCAGTATCTTCGCTGCGCGTTTTGACGTTTTTAAACAATTCAGCCTGTTCGGCCAGCGACCGCCAAAACGACAGAGTGCCCTCAGAGGCGTCGTCGTCAATGACAATAACGTGGCGCAAGTCAGGGCACGACGACTGCACGGCGCGCACTTTGTCTAGATTAGCCGCATTGGTAATGCAGACTTTGGCACCAGTGGCTTGCAAACGGTGCTGAATACCGTCGGGTCCAAACAGCACTGATGCCAGGCATGAAACGATGCCCGATTTAAAGCAGGCGAGGTGCGATATTGCACACTCGGGAGACTGAGTCAGCATGACAACGACCCGATCGCCCCGACTGACATCCAAGCTGGCCATTAAGTTAGCCAGTTGGTTCGCGTATTGTTTGATTTGCGAGAAGGAGTAGTGGGTGACTGAGCCGTCGATGGCCTCGTGGCTCAGGGCAATGCGGTTTGGGTCATCGGCCCAGCGATCGCAAACTGCGTCGGCGATATTGAAATATTCGGGTATATCCCAGGTGAAGTTGTCGCATATCTCTTCGTAGCTTGTTCCAACAGGAAGGTCCATCGTGCTCTCCACGTTTTGTGCATCACGCACGAAAGTGTCTCAGTGATGCCGCGAGTATTTTAAGTCCAGTGACCACGTTGATCAGGTGGTGTTGCTAAGCTTGCCAATCTTTTCTATCCATAAAGGTCTCGACGCTTCTTAAAGGCGGCCTTGACCCCATGCTTTCGCAGCGTTCGAAAAAAGTCTTTGAAACTGTCGAATTGATGGTAGACCGCATCGAGATCGGCGCCTCGTCGAATCGACGGCTCCATGCCCATATTTTCGAACCAGGTGTTTGATACTTCTTTGAGTATCGACAGATTATCGCTGGGCGCGCGGGCGATATGTGCAGCCATAATGGCCACTGTCTCATCGAGTTGATCGTGAGCCACGACCTCAGTGACTAAGCCAATATTTTGGGCTTCCCGGGCACTGATTAGCCGCGCGGTGTAAAGCAACTCCTTTGTTTTTCGATAACCAATGAGCATTGGCCAAAACATAATTGATGGGGGAATGCCAAGATCGCGGCCCGCGGGATGTCCGAACCGTGCGTGCTCGCTGACAATGGCAATGTCACAGACCCCTAGCAACTCTCCCGCTCCCGACAGGCAATCGCCCTGTACCTTGGCGATTATCGGTTTGGGGTAGCGCCATAACTTCATCCAGTAATCGACGATCACATGGACGTCGTCCCTGTCTTTTCGTATATCGACGTGATCGTCAAAGTTGGCTGGGTATTGCGAGGTTATCCAGTGCGCCTCGCGAAGGTCATAGCCTGTTGAAAAAGCCTTGCCTGCGGCGCCTATGACAATGACACCCACACTCTCGTCGTGAAGGGCGTTGTCCAATACATCAGCAATCTCATTAAGGACTTGCCACGACAGTGGATTCAGATCATCCGGGCGGTTGAGGGTGATGGTGAGCACCCGGTCGTCTTGGGTGGTGATGATCATGGCTGGATCGCTCATTGTATTGGTCTCCCCTGTGAAGCAACGGTCAGGTCACGCAGACCGCTATCACTCATTTTGCGCGCAAAAACAGAGCCCTTGCAGACGCCCGACGTCGGCTAACCATACGATAAAAACGAGGGGTTAGAAAATGGTGAGTGTGGACTATGAATGCACGGACTGAGTGGCCCAAGCGTCAGAAACAAAGCCCCGTCGTCACCTCTGGTGGCGTGTTTGGGGTCGGCGTGTCCGGCCACGATTTGTCATGCGCTTTTCTCGCAGCATTCGTGTTGTTGCTCACACCGACATAAGCGCTACCGACATCGCCCTAACATGAGGTGTAACACTTATTTTCAGGTACAGCATAAGCAGAGATCATCCAATCACTCTCGCTGCAGAGGAGCCCCGGTCTTCAAAGACCATTGCCGTCTGGGGTCATTAGTCGCTCGGTCAAAAAGTCCACAAACGCTTTCACTTTAGGCACCAAGTAACGTGGCTTTTGGTACAGCAAATAAATAGCCAGCTCCTGATTTTGACTGACACTTAACTCGCTCTCCTCGAGTAGCTCAACCAACTGACCGCTTTGAAGATAACGGTGAGCGGACCACCTCGGTGCCATCATGATGCCTTTGCCGGCCAGACCAAGCTCCATCAGCCATTTCGCATTATTTGATACGACCATGGATTTGCCTGAGACGTCGTGCCATTGGTCGTCTGTTTTTAATAACCAGGGCGAAGGTCCTCTCGGGGTTCTAAAAAAGAGGCCGGGGTGTTCGCGCAGTTCAAATCCGTTACTGGGTGTTCCTGCGATTGCTAAGTAGGCGGGTGAAGCGACCGGGATAAACTCATTCGGCATCAGTCGGATCGCATGAACATGCTCATCGGGTGCGTATCCCCCTCTAATGGCAACATCAACGTCATCATTCGCCAGCGACGACAACTCATCTGAGAGGCTGACGTCGAGGACAATTTCAGGATAGCGGGCGGTGAATTCGTCCAGAAGTGGGCACAAGAGCTGCTCCCCAAAACTCACCATGCTGCTGATTCTCAGCTGCCCCATTGGGGTTGTCTGGTAACTCTTGACGGACTCAGTGCTCTGGTCGAGCTGAACCAGTATCTCGCGGACTTGCTCAAAGTAGATTTGGCCGATTTCAGTGGGTTTGACCACTCGCGTACTGCGCTTGAGTAGGTTCGTTCCCAGGCTGGTCTCGAGGTCAGATATTCGCCGGGATATTGACGAGGGTGGTACGGAAAAGGCGGTGGCAGCGCCCGTAAAACTTCCGGATTCCACCACCTTACAAAAGTATTTAAGCGCGAGAAGCTGGTTCATAGTTGTCGTGTGAAATCCCAATTTTGTCTAATAGACAAAGGTTAATCCATTTAATGCGTATATATCGACCTATTCTTGTGCGTAATACTTCGTTTCACCGCAGTGACTCAAATGTGAGAGGACAGATATGAGCCAGTACACAAAGATTAATCTTGTCGCCAGACCCGAGCCTGGTCCCATTACACCTGATCTTTTCGACGTCGTGACTGAGGACGTTCCCGTCCCGGGTCAAGGCGAGGTTCTTGTTAAGCAGACGCACATGTCGCTGGATCCCGCCATGATTGGTTGGATGAGCCCTGATGAGGAAAGCTATGTACCGCCCGTAGGTTTGGGGGAGGTCATGCGCTCCTCAGGCATCGGCCTGGTCGTTGAAAGCCGACATCCTGACTTTGCGGTGGGCGACCGCGTTCGAGGAATGATGGGGTGGACGGAGTTTTACCTAAGTGACGGCACGGGGTTGAGTGGTGTGCCCGATGGCGTGGACGAAGAGACTGTGCTGTCCATTTTTGCGCTGCCGGGGATAACTGCCATGAAAGGCTTGTACGGTTTTGGCGACCCAAAAGCCGGAGAGACGCTAGTGGTCAGTGGCGCCGCAGGATCCGTCGGTTCGCTGGTGGGACAGTTGGCGAAGGCAGACGGATTGCACGTTATTGGTGTTGCCGGTGATGATGAAAAATGCCGTTGGCTTGTCGACGACTTGGGCTTTGACGGCGCTGTAAATTACAAGACTGACGATGTAGCTACAAAGCTTGCTGAGCTGACGCCTAAGGGTGTTGATATCTACTTTGAAAACACCGGTGGCGCCATTCAGCATGCGGTCTTTGATCGCATGAATGCGCACGGACGCATTGTCGTTTGCGGCATGATCTCTGACTACATCGCGTCTGAGCCCTCGGCGGGACCCAACTGGATTCCAATGGTTAAAAAGAGGCTCACAATCCGAGGGTTTACGGTCCCTGATCATTACGACGAAATTCCGAGTTTACTTGAGCAGCTTGCACCTTACGTCATGTCCGGCAAGGTTAAATACCGTAGCCACGTCCTAGACGGTTTGGAATCGGCAATCGAGGGTCTCAATTTGTTCTTCACTGGCGGCAATCGAGGTAAGCTCATCGTTAAGCTTTAGTCGCTCAAATACCGCTTTATCCTTCAGTGCCACGAATAGGTGATAATGCTGGATTGGTATTCAATATAGGTGAGTGCGTCCGTTAGGGTGCGCCAAAAACCCTGTACTGCTTCGCGACCGCTCATCAAGGCTTATGGTCCACAAGGCAGCACCGAGACTTATTCTGCGTCGCTCAGTGAGTAGCAAGTATCTCTTCGGTCAGTCATCGATTCGGCGCATTAAAATTAGTAGCCGCGTGCAAATAACCCGGTTAGGCAAAACCTACCCTCGCAACGCTATATTAGCTTTTTCTGCTTGTTTAGTGTGCTTGGGTGGAGTCCGCAAAGGGCTTATTTTGTAGGTACAGATTGGCCAGACTCTCCTGCCGCCTCTTGCAGTTCATGGATTTGCACCAGCGGCAGAGCCACCGTGCATCCCTTTTGGGAGGGCAATCCTTCAGATTTGGCAGCGCCAATATTTGTTGCTCGACCGCGACTAGGAGCTCCTCTATCACGGATTGGTGTCCTAATTGCCCGAGTATAACAACTGTCAAATTGGTGCTTTCAACGAGTCTCATAGCCCATCGCCAAGTGGGTGTATTCGTGATCGTAAGTTGATAGTGCGCTATCTGTAATGCTGACCCGATTTCAGTAAAGGCCTCGTCATAGGAGCGGTCTTTAAAAATCAAACCCCCACTCTGCATATAAGACATCCACAGCCTACTGGCGCTTGATTCATCGCGGCAAAGTATTCGCAGTTCCTGTTTGTCCATAAATGATGGAATAAAAAAAATTTTGGACATGATTTTCTGAATTGGCACCCTCAATGACATTCAAGTTACGTGTTTGTTATTGACAATGCAAATCATTCTCATTTACATTACCGTTTGGCATTCAGGCCTCTAACTTAAAATTCTTGTCGAGAAGTCCTTATGAACAATCTATTTTCTAGCTTGCAAACTAAAAACAAAGCTGTCCTGAGTTTTTTTCTTGTGGTGTTTATGGCCGCGTGCGGCGGTGGTGGTGGCGGCAGCAGTCAACCGGATCTACCCCTCGATAGCGATGGAGATGGTGTTGAAGATTCCCTAGACGCATTCCCAAATGACCCAAATGAAACGACAGATTCGGATGGCGACGGCGTTGGTGATAATGGCGATGCATTTCCAGACGATCCAAATGAATCTGTAGATACTGATTCTGATGGCGTAGGCGATAACGCAGATAACTGCGTTGATAATGAGAATGATGATCAGGCCGACAGTGATGGCAATGGCGAGGGTGATGCATGTGATGCTATGCCAGCAACGTATTCCGCTATTGGGTATTTCGGAGAGGAGGGTGCCAGTGGCGTCAGCTACACGGGCCAGACAGCCCGACAGGTACTTCAGCTTGGTTTGGTCGACGCTATGGAGGAGCTGGTCGAGCGCCCAGGAGACGCTGTGGCTATTAGAAGCGAGCTGGGATTTTTCATTACCGGTGACGGTGCGGATGCAACCCCGCATAATTTTGCGACAAAAGGCAATGATCCGGTAATCCCAGGACCGACCTACGGTGATATAAGCTCTGGTAAGAATCTGGATGGAAAGATCGCCGGTGGTAATGGTGAGGGTGGTGGAGAGACTGGCGCATTGATCAATGGTGTATTTTTTGGCTGGAATCAAGGACTTGATTCCGACCCACTCCCCATCGAAATCGTTTACCAGTGGATGGATGAGCTGGCTGCCAACGCATCCGATGGCGAGGAGCCTGCAGTTCTGGTGGTTGATGCAGTTGAGCCAGTGGCAATCGGTACGCCATTGATTAGTGCTACGGGGCTTCATTATCGTCAGCTAATTCAGAAATTCTTGTCAGTTGCGGTTAATTTTTCACAGGGTACAAACGATTATTTACAGGCTGACTTTGCCAATATGCTAGGGCAGGAGGGTACAAAAGCTTACTCTGCTGGAGCGCATGATTTTGACGAGGCTTTTGGATACTACGGCGCATCCAGAGACATTAATGACTACTCAGATGATGAGGCTGCGGGTAAAGGTGGTCGAGCAGAATATGGGAAGGGTTATTACGACAGTAATGGCGATGGTCTTATAGACATCAGAAGTGAGTTTATTTTTGGCCACGCACAAAACTGCGCGAAACGTGATCGGCTCAAAGATGTTAATGGTGAGGCGTTTTACGACTTTTCAACGGCAGCCGCTGATGCGTTCATGATCGGAAGAAGGGTTTTACAGAACGCCGAGGAGTCTCAGGAGCTGACAGCGGACGCCGACGCAGCATTGCAGCGTCAAATTGAAATAGCCTCAGTTGCTTGGGAGACGTGTATTGCGGCAACGGTTATTCATTACATTAATGACGTTGTTGCTGATATGGGTGACATGCAGCCTCCAGAGTACGCAAGCCTTGGTAACTTCACTGACCTTACCAAGCATTGGGCTGAAATGAAGGGCTTTGCCCTAGGCCTGCAGTTCAGTCCACTTTCTCCATTCCGCACCGTTAGTACGATTGCAGGCATCGATGGTACTGAGGCTTTGAGGCGTGTGCTTAGTCTCATGGGTGATGCGCCAGTTTTAGCTGATGGTTCTCAGGGAGGAGTGGCAACTGCGGGTACAGCTGAGGAAGCACTTGCTGCTTATGAGGCGAAGCTCTTAGAGGCTCGAGATATCCTTGAGGAGGCTTACAGTCTTAATCCCGATGCGGTGAGTATTTGGTGAAATCTGAGTGGCTTCAGATATGCGCTATTGATTGGCGCTTTTATACCGGCACCAGATATTCTGGCGCCGGTTTTTTAGTTAATTATGAGGTTATATAAGTGATGTTGATATCGAAGGACGTATTCCGACGAGTGGTCATTGGGTCGTGCTTTAGTGCAGTGCTTTTATCATGTACGGATGCTTCAAGAGAGCTGCCGGTGCCCGATTCTACTGTTTTAGATGTTGTTTCATCCTCATCGGGACAGCAGTCAGCCTCTGAGCAAGCGGTACCGTCCGAGCAAAAGCTTTTGGCCGCCGTTACTACTGAAATTATTGTGCCCAACTACCATCATCTAAAGGATGTTGCTGACGCCTTTGTGGCTCCTGGTGGGGCTTTAGAGCAGTACTGTGCACTTGGTCTCGGAGCTCTGGGGAATGATTCTCAGTTTAGTAACGAATTTCGCAGTTTGGTAGAGGCCGTTCAAGCAACTGAAGTACATGCCGTTGGACCAGCGATGGCAAATGGCGCTCAGCTGCGCAATAAAATCTCGTCCTATCACGCAGGTCCGGTAAGTACTTGTGGTATCGATGAGATAGCTGTTCTCAGTCAAACATCAGCGTTTGATTTGTTAGAGCGGCCATCGAATCAAAGAGGTCTTGGGGCGCTAGACTACCTACTTTTTAACAACAATTTACAGCATAGTTGTCCCCCTCAAGCAGCGACAACGTCAGACTGGAACGCACGTTCGGGTGAGGCTCAATTTGAAGCTCGTTGCGAGGCCGCTAAGGCTCTTTCCGCCGACCTTGCTAGCGCAGCGGCCTTCCTTGTAGGGGCTTGGGATCCAGATGAGGGCGACTTTTCAACCGAGTTTTCGCAAGAGGCAGCGGTGGGCCAAAATCTACAAGCATTAACCGATGCTTTGTTTTTCCTCGAGGAGGGTGCAAAGGACGCCAAATTGGGAAACCCACTAGGGATTGTAGCAGCTTGCTCGTCAGAGACATGCCCCAACATGATCGAGTTCCCTCACAGCGAATTATCGCTCGTGGCTGTAAGCGCAAACATAGCTTCCTTTAAGCGACTCTTCGAGGTAAATGACGAGACAGGATTCGACGTGCTAATTGCTGAACGCGGATTTGATGATGTTAGCCAGCGTTTCATCGACAACACGGACGAGGTAATAGCTTATCTGGACACCATCGAAACAAATCTGAGCTCTCAAGTGCGTCTTGTTGAGGATGGTGGTTCGTCCGATTGCATCAACGCTGCGGCAAACCCGAGTGCGGCATCAGTTTCACTGCCCACGTGCACTTTGTATGGCCTTATTAAGCGCGTAGTTGACGACATGAAAATTGATTTCGTTACTATTTTAAATGTGAATTTACCTGGGGGTACTCGTGCCGATAACGATTGATCTCGTCAAGAGACCCTTGGTTTTGAGTGCCGCTCGATATGCCTCGTTGCCTGTATTGTGGTTATTTACAATGTCCTTTAGTTTGGCTGCTGCTGAAATTTCGCAACTCGAAGAAGTAGTTGTGGTGGGGGTTGAGACGGATTTACGCAGTGTGTCTGGATCGGCGGCGATCCTTTCCGAGGAAGACCTTGAGGCGTTTGATTACGTCGATTTGGGCAAGCTACTGAGCGCCGTACCAGGAGTTTACGTGAGAGGTGAGGACGGTTTTGGTCTTCGCCCTAATATCGGGATTAGAGGTGCCGCAGCAGAGCGCAGTCAAAAGCTGACTTTGATGAAGGACGGCATTCTCATCACACCCGCACCCTATTCGGCACCAGCTGCTTATTATGTACCTAACATCAGTCGTATTGCTGCCGTAGAGGTGCTAAAAGGTCCGGCGGCTATCAGGTACGGCCCGCATACAGTGGGTGGGGCCATAAACTTCTTGAGTCCGACTATTCCAGAAGAAACGACTACGAGAGTAGATTTGAGTGCGGGCAGCTACGGATTTAAAAAACTGCAACTCAGCACCGGAGGTCGAGCTGGCTCAGGCGGCTACTTTATCGACGGTTTGAATTACTCGAGCGACGGATTTAAGGACTTGGATGGGGGTGGTAATACCGGATTTGAGCGTACTGATTTGGGCGCTAAATTTCAGTACATACCGAAAAGTTCGGATCGTGAGCAGGTACTATCGCTCACGCTAGATATTGGTAAGGAGCGTGCTAACGAGACCTATTTAGGTCTTACCGATTCCGATTTTGCAGACAATTCTAATCGTCGCTATGGGGCCTCTAAACTTGATCGTTTTGAGTCTGATCACGCGAGTGTGATGTTGAACTATGGTTTGGCTCTTAGCGAAAAATCGCGGATAAACGTGAAGGGCTACTACACAAAGTTTGATCGCTCATGGAACAAGCTTGATGGATTCGAGCAGGGCCCCAGTCTTCAAGAAGTCCTGTCGTCGCCGAATTTATTTTCACGTGAATATTATTTACTGAGTGGTGAAAGGGATAGTACGAGTTTTCCAGATGACTATCTGGATGTAACTAATAATGACCGCCAATATGAGGCTCGCGGACTGCAAGCCTTTTTTGAGCGATCAGTCGACTGGTCTGCTTGGGAAATTCAAACTCAGCTTGGAGTTCGATTGCATAAGGATGACGTTAGACGTCTTCATTCTCCAGTGTCGTACGCCATGGTAGAGGGCAGTATGATCAGACAGTACGGTCGAGAGGC
>ENA-UZWV01000599-UZWV01000599.1-metagenome-genome-assembly--contig:-Day-3-1m-contig-599_pt1 | contig 12334 bp, 14 predicted proteins | sample MGYA00260342_ERZ794902 | MGnify/ENA metagenome assembly ERZ794902
AGAGAAAAAGGACCTAAAAGAATCGGTCCATATGCTGTTACCAAGTCAATGGGGAGCTCTATTTCTGCAATCTTAGGTACAGCATTTAAAATTAAAGGAATTAATTACTCTATCTCTTCTGCTTGCGCAACAAGCGCTCATTGTATTGGTCATGGTGCAGATTTAATTAAATCTGGACAACAAGATATAGTAATAGCTGGTGGTGGAGAGGATGAGCACTGGAGCTCATCAAGCCTTTTTGATGCTATGGGAGCACTATCATCTAACTTTAATGACGATCCTGTAAAGGCATCTAGACCTTATGATAAAAATAGGGATGGTTTTGTGATATCAGGCGGCTCAGGCATCTTAATTCTTGAAGAAGAGGAGCATGCTAAAAAAAGGAATGCAAATATTTTAGCTAAACTTTCAGGATATTTTGCCACTTCTGATGGCTATGATATGGTTGCGCCTTCAGGAGAGGGAGCTCTTAGATGTATGCAGGGAGCTCTTAAAAGTTTTGGCTCAGATGTAGATTATATAAATACTCATGGAACAAGCACCCCAGTTGGTGATTTAGCAGAACTGAATGCTATAAAGGAACTTTTTGGAAATAACTCTCCAATTATAAGCTCAACTAAGTCTATGACTGGTCATTCTTTAGGAGCGACTGGTGCACAGGAAGCTATTTATTCAATAATGATGTTAAAAGATAAATTCATTGCTCCATCAATCAATGTTGAAGATGTTTGTGATGAGATAAAAGGAGTGAAACTAAATACAGAAACAACCTCATCTGAAATTAAATCTGCTATGAGTAACTCATTTGGTTTTGGTGGAACAAACGCAAGTCTAATTGTTACTAAATATTAGTACATCTCTAATAATGATTCTTTTGTATATGGGTTAATATCTTTTAGTCTGCCTTCTTTCATTTTAATAACCCATTCATGATCAGATAATAGAGCTCTTCCAACAGCTACCATATCGTACTTGTATTCATTAATATCTTGAAGAGCTTTATCAATACTAGTAGTTTTGGCTGATGCCATCATGTCTGTAAAATCACCATCCAAACCAACACTACCAACACTTATTGTTGGAATATTAGTAAGTTTTTTTGTCCAATAGGCAAGATTTTCATCAGAACCCTCAAACTCACTTTCCCAAAATCTTCTCATGCTTGAATGAAGATAGTCTAGGCCTGCATTGCAAGGCCCCAAAAGAACTTTTAATAAATCATCTGGGTTTGTTGCAAGTCGCGCATTATAGTCTTGTTGTTTCCATTGAGAGAATCTAAGGCCGACAATAAATTTTTCACTTACATTGCTCCGTATAGCTTTTATTATTGATGTTGCTAGATTAGATCTTGTTTCAATTGAGCCTCCAAAAATATCATCCCTATCATTAGTCTCATCCCATAGAAAATTATCAATCAAATAACCATGAGCTCCATGAATCTCAACTCCATCAAATCCAATCTCTTCACAAATTTTTGCATCACTGGCATAGGCTTTAATTGTTTCTTCAATTTCTAAAGATGTCATTGCATGGGCCACCCTCTTTCCTGGTCTAACCAGCCCTGAGGCAGTATGACCAGGAACCTCAGGATTTGGAGCCATTCCTAATTTACGAAAACCACCACAATGCCAAAGCTGTGCTACAACATGTCCATTATTTTTTTTTATTCCTTTAACAACCTTTTTCCAACCATCTCTTGCTTCTTTAGAATCAAGTCGTGGAACATTTGGATATGCACTAGATGCCTCATGGCTTACTTCAACACCTTCTGTAATAATTAACCCAACTTCTCCTTTTGCCCTTCTTTCGTAGTATTCAACAACATCACTGGTCGGAATGCCTCCCGGAGATTGATTTCTTGTCATTGGAGCCATTGCTACTCTATTTCTTAAAGTTATATTTTTCAGTTTATATGGTTCAAATAACATTTTTATCCTTATTGATCTTCAAATCTATCCTTTTCAAATGGAAAGAAGTCAGGCATATCTTGACTTACTTTATTTTCAAAAACTGCATTTCTTTTTTCTAAAAATGACATAATCCCCTCTGCTGCATCCTTAGATTTTCCTCTTGATTCAATTGTCTTACTGTCAACTATATGGGCATACTCAGGTGATTCTTTCTGAGAGAGACCCCAAATCATTTGCCTAGTTAGGGCAACTGACACTGGCGATGANNTAATTATTTTCCTTGCTATTGATAGGGTCTTATCCATCAGATCATCAGGATCGACCTTATAAGATATCAAACCACAATCAAGGGCCGTATCCGCATTAATCATCTCTCCAGAAAAACACCACTCCAAGCTTTTTGAAACTCCTACAAGTCTTGGTAAAAACCAACTTGAGCATGCGTCAGGAGCTATACCCCTTTTTGTAAATGGGAATGAGAATTTACTTAAAGAAGAGGCAACTCTAATATCAGCAGCTAACTGAAGGGTTGCTCCAACTCCCACAGAAACTCCATTACAAGCTATTAAGATAGGCTTGAGACATTTATACATTCTCAAAGCAAGAATTCCTCCAGAATCTCTATTGAAATCTTGTTTATAATCTGATGAATTATTAAACTCTGAGTTGAATGTATCCTTACCTGCTGATAAGTCTGCTCCTGCACAAAAAGCTTTACCAGAAGCAGTTATAACAACTGCTCTAACATCATCATTGTTATCAATATGATCAAGAACATCGAGGAGATCTTTAAGCATCTGCTGATTAAAAGCGTTAAGCTTGTGAGGTCTATTTAATGTTATTACCCCTATTCCAGCATTTTCTTTAAAAAGAATTGTTTTAAAATTTGGGATCAAATTAGTTTTATTTTAGAAAGGGATATCGTCGTCTGTTAACCCAGTTCCAGCATCGTCTTGAGGAAAAGGAGACTCTGATTGATCTGTTGCCATTCCATTATTAGGGTTAGATTGTCTTGATCCCAGCATAGTTAATTCACTACCAACTATTTCCGTAGTCCATCTATCTGCACCTGACTTATCTTGCCATTTTCTTGTTTGAAGCTTGCCTTCAATATATACACTTGAGCCTTTATCTAGATATTTTTCAACTATTTCAGCTAATTTTCCAAAATATACAACTCTATGCCACTCTGTTTTATCTCTCATTTCACCACTTTCTTTATCTTTCCATGACTCAGTAGTAGCTATTGATATATTGGCTACTGCGGATTGAGTTGCTGTATATCTCATTTCAGGTTTCTGCCCTAAGTTGCCTACTAAAATTACTTTATTTACACCTCTACTCATATTTACCTCTTATAATAATCTTAGAAGTTTAACCTAAATTAATTTTTTCATCACGGATAATTTGAATCTTATGGATAGTATTTTTATAAAAGGCGCTCGTACACATAATCTTAAAAATGTAAGTCTTGAAATACCAAGAAATAAGATAATTGTCATAACCGGTCTTTCTGGATCAGGAAAGTCATCACTAGCCTTCGATACCTTGTATGCGGAAGGTCAAAGAAGATATGTCGAATCACTATCTACATATGCTCGTCAATTTTTGTCTATGATGGAAAAACCAGATGTTGATCAAATAGAAGGCCTTTCTCCAGCCATATCTATTGAACAAAAATCCACTTCTCATAACCCAAGATCAACTGTAGGAACTGTTACTGAAATATATGATTATCTTCGATTGCTATATGCAAGAATTGGATCTCCAATTTGTCCTGATCATGGCGAAGAGCTTAAAGCAAAAACAGTTTCTGAAATATGCGATGAGATTCTTAAAATTAAAGAAGGTACTAAAATTATGATTTTATCTCCAATAGTAAGAGGTAAGAAAGGAGAGCATCTAGCTATCTATGATGATTTGAGAAAAAGTGGATATGTAAGAGTTAAAGTAAATGGAACTGTTTATCCTATTGAAGAGTTTCCTGAACTTGAAAAAAATAAAAAACATGATATTTCAGCAGTAATTGATAGGCTTGTTATTAAAGATAATGAAGAAGATAGATCAAGGCTTGCTGAGTCTGTTGAAATATCTTTAAATCTTTCCAATGGGCTTGTAGAAATAGAAAATATTGATAAAAAACTATCTAATTTATACTCATCCAATTTTTCTTGCTCTCAATGTGGCTATGCAATTGCAGAGCTTGAGCCAAGAATGTTTTCATTTAATAACCCATATGGAGCATGTACAAGATGTGATGGTCTTGGTGTAATTCAATACTTTAATGAAAATAGATTAATCCAAGATGATGAGGTGTCTATTTCAAATGGTGCAATTAAAGGGTGGACTCGAAGAAATCGCTTCTATTTTTATCAGCTTAAATGTTTAAGTGTGCATTATGATTTTAGCTTAACCACAAAATGGAAAGACTATCCACAAAATATCAAAGATGTGATTCTTTGGGGTTCAAAAGAAAAAATTGATTTCTCACATAGATTTAGAAGTGGTAGTAGGATTATAAGAAAGCATAAATTTGAAGGAATTATTCCGAGTACTGAAAGAAGATTTAAAGAGACTGATTCAGATTTTATCAGGGATGAGTTGTCAAAATTAATGTCTAAGAGCTCATGTGACGAGTGTGGTGGTTCAAGGCTAAATGCACAATCAAGAAATGTTTTTATTAACAAGACACAAATTCATGAGATTACTGGCATGCGAATTAATGATGCTTTGAGCTTTGTAAAAAATATGAAGCTCAAAGGAGCAAAAAAGAAGATAGCCGAAAAAATTCTTAAAGAAATTACAGAGAGGCTTACTTTCCTTGAGGATGTTGGGCTTAACTACCTAACACTTGAAAGAAGTGCTGATACATTATCTGGTGGTGAAGCTCAAAGAATTAGATTAGCAAGCCAAATTGGCTCGGGATTAGTAGGTGTAACCTATGTTCTTGATGAGCCCTCAATTGGTCTTCATCAAAGAGACAATGAAAAGTTAATAAAAACCCTCAATAATCTTAAAAGTCTTGGAAATACTGTAATTGTTGTTGAGCACGACGAGGAGGCTATTAGATGTGCTGATCATATTATTGATATAGGTCCTGGAGCTGGAAAGCATGGTGGAGAAATCTGCGCTGAAGGTAATCTTAAAGCAATACTAAATAATAAAAACTCTATAACTGCTAAATACTTAACAGGCGAAAAGGGAATTAAAGTACCAACAAAGAGAGTGGCGCCAAATGATAAAGTAATTAAGATTATTAATTCTTCTGAAAATAACCTTCAAAATATTTCAGCAGAAATACCTGTTGGTATTTTTACATGCATAACAGGGGTATCAGGATCTGGAAAGTCATCTTTGATCAATCAAACCCTACTTCCAATTAGTTCATTTATGCTTAATAAAGCAAAACTTAGCAAGGAAATTAAATGCGATAAAATTGATGGGCTTGAGCACCTAGATAAAGTTATTAGTATAGATCAATCTCCAATAGGAAGAACACCAAGATCCAACCCTGCTACATATACAGGTCTATTTTCATACATAAGAGACTTACTGTCTCAAACTATTGAAGCTAAATCTAGAGGGTATAAGCCAGGTAGATTTAGTTTTAATGTAAAAGGTGGGAGATGTGAGGCATGCCAGGGAGATGGTATGACTAAAGTTGAAATGCATTTCTTAGCTGATGTCTATGTAAAGTGTGATGTCTGTGAAGGAGACAGATATAATGAGCAAACATTAGAAGTTAAATACAAAGATAAAAATATTAGCGATATTTTGAATATGACTGTTGAAGAGGCGCTAGGTTTTTTTGATGCGCTTCCAGCTTTGAAAAAAAAGCTAGTAACCTTAGATGATGTTGGTTTGGGTTATATAACCTTAGGGCAATCTGCAACAACTCTTTCAGGCGGTGAAGCTCAAAGGATTAAGCTTGCCAAGGAATTATCAAAAAGAAGTACAGGCAAAACTTTATTTATATTAGATGAGCCTACAACAGGACTTCATTTTGCTGACATAGAATTATTATTAAAAGTTTTAGATAGATTAAAAAATCAAGGAAATACCATTGTTGTTATAGAACATAATCTTGATGTAATTAAGACAGCTGATTGGATAATTGACCTTGGTCCTGAAGGCGGCAGTGACGGAGGAAATATAGTAGCGACAGGCACACCAGAAGACGTAGCTAGGGTTACTAACTCTTTTACAGGTCAATTTCTGGAAAAAATGCTTTAGTATTTTATTTAAGCTGCAGTTTCTTCTTTTAGTACAGGGGCTTCGGTTTCTCCAGTTGGTCTGTCTACAAGTTCGATATAAGCCATATCAGCTTTATCACCAGGCCTAAAACCTGCTTTAATGATCCTAGTATATCCACCTTTTCTATCCTTAGAATTCACAGAAACTTCAGTAAATAACTTAGCTACAGCTGAATCAGATCTAAGTCTGCTAAAAGCAAGCCTCCTGTTTGCCACGCTGTCTTCTTTACCAAGAGTAATAAGAGGCTCTATTACCTTTCTTAACTCTTTAGCTTTTGGCAAGGTGGTTCGAATAATATCTTGCTCTATTAATGCTATTGCAAGATTTTTAAGTAACGCTTTTCTGTGTGAAGAATTTCTATTAAGTTTTCTTCCTGCTTTTCTATGTCTCATGTTTTATCCTACTGGCGGCCAGTTTTCTACATTCATTCCAAGTGAAAGTTCCTTAGATGCTAAAACATCTTTGATCTCGTTTAATGATTTTTTACCAAGATTAGGAGTTTTTAATAAATCGAATTCAGATCTATGTATTAAATCACCTATAAGGAAAATACTTTCGGCTTTAAGGCAATTCGTAGATCTAACAGTTAACTCTAACTCTTCTATTGACCTTAATAGGAAAGGATCGAAGTCATTTTGATCTTTTTTGGCTTCTTGCTCAGCAATTGCATCTAAGTCAACAAAAGAGCTAAGCTGTTGTTGAAGGATAGTAGCTGCGTGTTCAATAGCCATTTTTGGATCTAATGTACCATCAGTCTCTAACTCAATAACTAATTTGTCTAGATCTGTTCTTTTTTCAAATCTAGCATTGTCAACAGTATAAGAAACTCTTCTAACTGGACTGTATGAAGCATCTACTTTTAATGCACCAATAACTCTATCTTCATCATCTCTAAGATCGGCTGGTTCATAACCTCTTCCAGTTCTTACTGTTAGAGTCATCTTAAGATTAACTTTATCTACAATTGTTGCTACATGAAAATCTTGATTTGCTAATTCAACATTTCCTGGAACTTCAAATGATGATGCTAAAACATCACAAGGTCCTGTGACATCAAGAGTAATTTCTGCATGGTTGCCTTCGATAACATTAACAGGCATATCTTTAATATTTAAAAGAATGTCTATAACATCTTCTCTAACGCCTTCGATGGTGCTGTACTCATGTGAGATACCATCTATAGCTACATCTGTAACGGCAGCTCCAGGCATTGAAGACAGCAAAATTCTTCTTAATGCATTTCCTAATGTATGGCCAAAACCTCTTTCAAGTGGCTCTAAAGTAATCTTTGACAGATTAGTTGTTACGTCATCAACCTGTATTTCAGTTGGGACTAAAAGATCTATAACTGATATTTGCATAATTTTCTCCGTCTTTAATAATTTATTTTGAGTAAAGCTCAACAATAAGATTTTCGTTAATTTCAGTACTTAGATCAGTTCTATCTGGAACTGATTTAAATACTCCCTTTAAATTTGCTTCATCGACTTCAATCCAATCACATTCTTCCCTTGTTGCAGCAATTTTTAGAGCTGAAGCTATTCTTAAATGCCCTTTCTTCTTCTCTCTAACTTGAATTTCATCACCCGGTTGCATTTGATAGGAAGGTATATTTACGATATTTCCATTTATCTTAAATGCTTTATGAGAGACCATTTGTCTGCATTCTGCTCTTGTTGAACCAAAACCCATTCTGTAAACAACATTATCCATTCTTGATTCTAATAAGCTTAATAAGTTCTCTCCAGTATTTCCTTTTGATGATGCAGCTTTTTTATAATAGTTTCTGAACTGCTTCTCTAAAACTCCGTACATACGTCTAACTTTTTGTTTTTCTCTAAGTTGCAGTCCATAGTCTGACAATCTACCTCTTCTAGCTCCTGCAGCAACTCCAGGAGGTGAATCCATGTTGCACTTTGATTCAATCGCTCTTACCCCACTTTTTAAATATAGATCTGTGCCTTCTCTTCTAGAAAGTCTTAATGTTGGTCCTGTATATCTAGCCATTTAATACTCCGTTAAACTCTTCTTTTTTTAGATGGACGACATCCATTATGAGGAAGTGGTGTCACATCTGTAATACTTTTAATTTTTAAACCGCATGCATTTAATGCTCTTATGGCAGACTCTCTTCCACCACCCGGTCCTTTAACTTTTACATCTAAATTTATCATTCCAAATTCCTTGGCCGCATTTCCAGCTTTATCTGCCGCTATTTGAGCAGCAAAAGGTGTGCTTTTTCTAGATCCTTTAAATCCAGAGCCTCCAGAAGTAGCCCAACAGACTGTATTACCCTGTTTGTCAGTAATAGTAATAATTGTATTATTAAAAGATGAGTGCACGTGAGCAACACCATCAGTAACAATTTTTTTTCCTTTTTTTCCTTTCACTGCCATTTTATGATCCTCTCATAGGCTTCTTAGGGCCTTTTCTAGTTCTAGCATTATTTTTTGTATTCTGTCCCCTGGTTGGTAATTTTCTTCTATGCCTAATTCCTCTATAACTACCAAGATCCATCAATCTTTTAATGTTCGTACTTATGTTTCGTCTTAAGTCTCCCTCTACAACTATTTTACCGATTGCAGTCCTTAAGCTTTCAATTTCATCTTCAGAGAGATCAGATATTTTTCTTGTGTGATCAATCTTTAATTCAGCGCATATATTTTGAGCTGTTTTTCTACCAATTCCAAAAATGTGAGTGAGAGAAATCTCAACATGTTTATTTTCTGGAATATTTACACCTGCGATCCTTGCCATATATTAACCTTGCCTTTGTTTATGTTTTTGGTCTGTTTTNNATTTTTTTTACTGATGCTTTAACTTTCATATTACCTTTTATAGTTTTTTAAATTAGCTTTCTTCATTAGTGAAGCATATTGAGATGACATCATATGAGATTGAACCTGAGCCATAAAATCCATAAGTACAACTACAATAATTAATACAGATGTTCCACCAACAGAGATGGTTGGCGATATACCAGCAAAATTAATAAGTGCTAGTGGCAACAAACAAATAAGTGTTAAATATATTGCTCCGAACACAGTAAGTCTTGCAAGAACAGAATCTATGTAATTAGCAGTTTGCTCACCAGGTCTTATACCGGCGATATATGCTCCTGAACGTTTCAAGTTATCTGAAACTTCTCTTGTATTGAAAGTTAGTGCTAGCCAAATAAAACAAAAACTAATTATTAATCCAGCAAAAACTATAATGTATAGAGGTTGTCCTGGGTTAAGTGCCAATGAAAAACTCTGAAGGAAACCAAGCGACTCACTTTGACCAAACCATGTAGAAAGTGAAGCTGGAAATAGTAAAAAGGTACTTGCAAAAATTGCAGGTATAACACCAGCCATGTTGACTTTAAATGGAAGATGACTTGATTGCGCTTGCATTAATTTTCTTCCTTGTTGTCTTTGAGCGTAATTAACAGTTATTCTTCTTTGGCCTCTTTCAATAAATACTACTACAGCTATTACAGCCATTGATAAAAGAGCAATTGCAATTAAAAGAAGTACACTTAAATCTCCTTGTCTAGATTGCTCAAGTGCTTGGCCAATAGCTCCAGGTATTCCTGTTAATATACTTGTAGCAATAATAATTGAAATTCCGTTACCAATACCTCTTTCAGATACCTGTTCACCCAACCACATTAGAAACATGGTTCCAGCAACAACTGAAAAAACTGCTGAAATAAAGAATGATGGTCCCGGCGTATATGCAAGGCCGCTTGCAGATAGTGTAACTGCAAGAGCTGAAGCTTGAATAAATGCTAGAATCGCTGTTCCATACCTTGTGTATTGAGTAATAGTATTTCTGCCTGCCTGACCATCTTTTTTTAGCTCTTGGAGATATGGAATTGAGTTTGAAAATAGCTGCATAATAATTGCAGCAGATATATAAGGAACAACATTTAAAGCAAATATGCTCATTCTTTCTAGCGCACCACCAGAAAAAAGATTAAACATTTCTATAATAGTGCCTTGATTTTGATCAAACAATGATGCAAGTCTATCTGGATCTATTCCAGGTATAGGTATATGAGTGCCAATTCTGTATACAAGAATTGCAACAAATACAAATCGCAATCTTTTCCACAGATCACTCATACCTTGTCCTTGCTCAGCCATAACTTATTCCGAAGCCCCTTCTGTTTTTTTAATGCCCTTTGGTCTCGCAGTTGGCACAACAATATCGGCAACGGTACCACCAGCTTTTTCTATTGATTCTTTTGCACCGCTGGTAACCTTAATGCCTTCAACATTTAATTTTGATGTTAGGTCAAAAGTACCAAAAATTTTAACTTTTTTAACTGACTTAGAAATGATCTTGTTTTCTTTTAAAGTTTCTATAGTTACTAAATCTAGACCATCAATATTTTTAACATTTACTTCCTTGAGGTAATTATTCTTTCTAGAAGAAAAACCAAATTTTGGAAGCCTCATTTGAAGTGGCATTTGGCCACCCTCAAACCCTGGTCTTATTCCTCCGCCTGTTCTTGATTTTTGTCCTTTATGGCCTCTTCCAGCTGTTTTACCAGTTCCCGATCCCATTCCTCTTCCAACCCTCTTTCTTCTTTGAGCAGTACCTTCATTAGTTAGGCTATTTAGTGTCATTATACTTGTATCGTTTTCACTCATTTTAACCTTCCTGTATCTCTATCATGTCAGATATCTTATTAACTAATCCGCGATTACTTGGAGTATCAAGCACGGTGACTGTCTGATTAAGTTTCTTAAATCCCAATCCTTTTATGCACAGTTTATGTTTTTTCATCCTACCAATTCCACTTTTGACTAGTTTTAAAGTCATTGTTTTGTCTTTACTCATGATACTTGTTCAACCTTTTTTCCTCTTCTTGCAGCAACTGTTTCTGGTGACTCCATTGCACTCAAGGCATTAATAGTTGCTCTAACAACATTGACTGGATTTGTAGATCCGTAACATTTTGCTAATACATTCTGAACTCCGGCTAGTTCGAGGACGGCCCTCATAGCACCACCGGCAATAATACCAGTACCTTCTGAAGCTGGCTGCATATATACATTTGCCGATCCATGTTTAGCTTTTACTGGGTACCATAAAGTGGTGTTGTTTAATTCAACTTCTACCATACTTCTTCTTGCATTTTCCATAGCCTTTTGAATAGCAATAGGTACTTCTTTTGCTTTACCTCTTCCAAAGCCAACTCTTCCATTGCCATCACCAACAACAGTAAGGGCAGTGAAACCAAATATTCTTCCACCTTTAACAACTTTGGCTACTCTATTGACCTGAACTAACTTTTCTTCAAGAGCATCAACCTGTTGATTATTTGCTACATTATTATCTTTCATAATTTAATTAAAACTCCAATCCAGCTTTCCTAGCAGAATCAGCTAAAGCTTTTATTCGGCCATGATATTTATATCCTGATCTGTCAAAAACTACTTTTTTGACTCCATTTTCTATTGCTCTTTCAGCAACTCTCTTACCTACCGCTTCTGCACCCTCAACATTATTAGATTTTGTGTCTGAATCCTTTTCAACAGTGGATGCTGATGCAATAACTTTAGTACCTAAGCTATCAAAAATTTGAGCATAAAAGTGCTTAGATGACCTATACACAGTTAATCTAGGATTTTCTTGATCCTTAATATTCATTCTTGTTTTCTTTGCTCTTCTTATTCTTGATAAATTTTTTATACTCATTTTTTATGCTCCAGCAGCTTTCTTAGCTTCTTTTCTTCTGACAGTTTCGTCAGAATATCTAACGCCTTTGCCTTTATATGGCTCAGGAGGTCTAAATGCTCTAATTTCAGCAGCTGCTTGTCCTAATATTTGTTTATTATGACTTTTAAGAACAACTTCTGTCTGTGATGGAGTTTCTACTTGAACTTCTTCTGGCAATTGATATTTAACAGGGTGAGAGAAACCGAGGGTTAATTCAAGAAGTTTTCCTGAGGCTTTAGCTCTATATCCAACACCCTTAAGTTCAAGCTTTTTTTCAAAACCCTGAGAGACGCCAACAATCATATTATTAACAATAGCTCTAGTTGTGCCAGCTAAAGCAACTGACTGTTGATTCTCTTCATCATACTTAACACTAATAATATTTTCTGATACTTCAAGAGCCACAGTATCTGGTAGATCAAATTTAATCTCACCAACCTTACCTTTAACTTCTATTA
>ENA-UZWV01000688-UZWV01000688.1-metagenome-genome-assembly--contig:-Day-3-1m-contig-688_pt1 | contig 12311 bp, 10 predicted proteins | sample MGYA00260342_ERZ794902 | MGnify/ENA metagenome assembly ERZ794902
GAGCGAAAGATCCCCTACGTTGAGATTCTCAGCGAAGAAAACCTTGAACTCATCGAGCACAACGCTGACCGACTGTTGAGCGAAATTGGCATCGACTTTCTCGACGACCCTGAAGTCTTAGATTTATTTCGGGAAGCAGGTGCAGAGGTCGACGGGACGCGGGTCCGCTTTCCAGCTGGCATGTGCCGGCAAATTATTCAAGCGAGTGCGCCAAGCGAGTATGTGCAACATGCGCGCAACCCCGCTCGCAATGTGACTATTGGCGGTAAGCGAACCGTACTGGTGCCCGCCTATGGCCCGCCCTTTGTCCATGACCTCGATAAAGGCCGTCGCTACGCGACCATCGAAGATTTTGAAAATTTCGTCAAGCTCGCTTACATGGCGCCAGGGATTCATCACTCGGGTGGCACCGTCTGCGAGCCAGTTGATTTGCCGGTCAACAAGCGCCACTACGACATGCTGTACAGCCACTTCAAATATAGCGACAAGCCTCTGATGGGCTCGGTCACTCATTGGCGCCGCGCTCAAGACTCGGTCGATATGGCAAAAATCGTCTTTGGCGATGAGTTTGTGGATCAAAACTGCGTGCTCACCAGCTTGATCAACGTGAACTCTCCGTTGGTCTTTGACGGCACCATGCTCGGCTCACTCAAGGTCTATGCCCGCAATAACCAATCCACGGTGATATCGCCCTTTATTCTTGCCGGCGCAATGTCCCCAGTGACGGTCACCGGTACGCTAACTCAAATTCTCGCTGAGGCCTTAGCGGGCATCGCCCTAACGCAACTGATTCGTCCCGGCTGCCCTGTGATTTTCGGCACGTTTGCGGCAGCGGTATCGATGGCAACGGGTGCGCCCACCTTTGGTACCCCAGAGCCCAGCATGGTGATTTATGCCGCCGCCGCACTGGCGCGTCGGCTTGGTGTACCTTTCCGCAGCGGCGGCGGACTCTGCGGTTCAAAGCTGCCCGATGCTCAGGCGGCTTATGAGGCGGCGAATACGCTTCAGACCGCAGCGCTGGCGGGGGTGAACTTTATGCTGCATACCGCCGGTTGGCTCGAGGGCGGCTTGGCGATGGGCTATGAGAAGTTCATCATGGACTGCGATCAGGCAAGTATGATTTCAGTACTCTTGCAGGGTGTCGATATGTCCGAGAACGCACAGGCCATGGACGCGTTTGAAGAAGTGGGCCCCGGGAAGCATTTCCTAGGATCAGCACACACGCTCAGTAACTTTGAAACGGCCTTTTATCGCTCAACCGTCGCCGATAACAACAGCTACGAGCAATGGTCTGCAGAAGGCAGTTTAGATTCGGCCCAGCGAGCGAATGTTTTGTGGAAAAAAATGCTGGCGGATTACGAGGCGCCGGCATTAGATCCCGCTATCGACGAAGCACTGCAAGTCTTTATGACAACCCAAAAAGCATCTTTTGCCGATCGAGATTATTAAAAGAGGAGAGACCCTGCCATGTCAGATGACGAAGACGATATTGTCCTTTCAGAACTCTCGAACGAAGACCTTGTGCAACAAATGCACGATGACCTGTACGACGGCCTGACAGAAGAAATTGAAGAAGGCACACGAATTCTGTTGGCACGTGAGTGGTCTCCAGAGGAAGTGCTAGGCAAAGCATTGGTCGACGGTATGACCATTGTCGGCATCGATTTTCGTGACGGTATCTTGTTCGTCCCGGAGGTGTTGCTCGCGGCCAACGCCATGAAGGGTGGCATGGCGATACTGCGCCCGCTGCTCGCAGAGACCGGTGCCAAACCAGTTGGCACGATGGTCATTGGTACCGTCAAAGGTGACATTCATGACATCGGCAAAAACCTCGTTTCGATGATGTTAGAAGGCGCTGGGTTTGAGGTCTTTGACATCGGCATCAATAACGCTGTGGAAGATTATTTAGCAGCGATCGAACAACACAAACCAGACATTTTGGGTATGTCCGCTCTGCTCACAACCACCATGCCCTATATGAAGGTGGTCATCGATACGTTAGTCGAAAAAGGACTGCGCGAGGACTATATCGTGCTGGTGGGCGGCGCTCCACTCAACGAGGAATTTGGTCAGGCTGTTGGCGCCGATGCCTATTGTCGTGACGCAGCAGAAGCGGCGACCACCGCAATCCGCATGGTCAGTGAGCGCCGTCTGGCGCAGAGCGCCTGACCTTCTCGGCGATGATGGGAGCCACTCTAATCATCGCCTGCGGCGCACTCGCGCGGGAAATAGACGCGCTCAAACGCGCCAACGGATGGGATCAGCTGCAGGTACAATGCATTGATGCAGCTCTGCACAACCGACCTGAGGCGATTCCTGCGAGAGTAGACGCTTTGCTCGAGAAGCACTTCCATCAATACGATCGGGTGTTCGTGGCTTACGCGGACTGTGGTACCGGCGGCGCACTGGATAAGGTGTTGGCGCGATGGGATGTTAGCCGTCTCCCTGGCGCTCACTGTTATGAAGTCTTCGCGACGTCAGCCGTGTTCCATGCACTCGCAGAGGCAGAGCCTGGCACCTTTTACCTGACCGATTTCTTAGCACGGCATTTTGATCGGTTGGTCATCGAGGAGTTAAAACTCGATACGCATCCCGTTTTACAAGACATGCTCTTTGGCCATTACCAGCGAATCGTTTACCTAGCGCAAACAGACGATGCAACACTCCTCGCCAAAGCGCAAAAAGCGGCAGACCGATTAGGGCTCGCTTTCGAGGTCCTCGACACCGGATTAATCGCATTGCAAGCCGCATTAGCCCCGCAAATTCTTCACTTTGATCATGACCCTGAGGCCCACCATGCAACGCATTGATATTTTGTGGCGCGATATTCCCTCGCAAGTCCTGATTAAGCGTGGCCGAGATCGTGGTAAGTACATGCTGAGCGCGCGCTTCCAAGAGGCGATAGACCGCGCTGCCATGCGAGCCGGCAAGGGCGGCAGTGACGCCTACCTCGATGAATGGCGACGAGTCACCACCGCGATAGAGGCCGAAGGCGCACTGGCAGATATTGCAGCGCAACTCGGTCAAGAGATTGAAGCGCAGTACTCTGACGAGGACATCACCCGACTTGCCAAGCAAAATGGCTATGCTGAGTCTAACTCATGAACTCGGCCAGACTGGGGTCCCTGCGCGGGCGCGATGGCTCGACGTATTGTTCGAAACAATAAAACCGCACCGCCACCTTCATTCCTATTTTCTTCTTTCATTACTATTTCTGCATTAGGTTATCCTCATGACAATAACGACAATCAGTTCGGCCACTAGGGAAGTTCATATGGGCTTCGATCAACGCTTTGTGATTATTGGGGAGCGAATCAATCCAACCGGCCGTAAAATTTTGGCTGAAGAAATGAAAAATGGTGACTACAGCCGAGTCGAGTCTGACGCGCTGGCGCAGGTTGCAGCAGGCGCCCACATGCTCGATGTTAACGCGGGGATTCCGCTGGCGGATGAGCCACGTATTCTGGCGGAGGCCATTCAACTGGTTCAGTCGATCACCGATGTACCACTGAGCATTGATTCTTCTATCGTCGAAGCACTGGAAGCGGGTCTTGCCGTTTATCAAGGAAAAGCACTGGTCAATTCAGTCACGGGTGAGGATGAGGTGCTAGAGCGGGTGCTGCCCTTGGTCGCCAAGCACAAGGCGGCTGTTGTGGCGATCTCTAATGATGAGACCGGTATCTCAGAGGATCCCGACGTGCGCTTCGCGGTCGCTAAAAAAATTGTCGAGCGCGCCGCTGACTACGGGATACCCTACAGCGATATTGTTGTGGATCCCCTCGTGATGCCGATTGGCGCGATCAATACTGCCGGCTTGCAGGTCATGGCGCTGGTGCGACGGCTGAGAGAGGAGCTCAAAGTGAATACCACCTGCGGCGCCTCTAACGTGAGCTTTGGCCTGCCTAATCGTAATGGCATTAACTCGGCCTTTCTTACCATGGCGATGGGTGCTGGAATGACCTCCGCCATTACCAGCCCCATGCATCCAGAAGTGATGCAGGCTGTGCGCGGTGGTGATGTCATGATGGGCCATGATCCCAACTGTACGCATTGGATCCGCGCCTATCGTGAACCCGCTGCTGAGGGTGAGGGACGTGGTGGCAGAGGTGGACGATCGGGACGTCGTAGGAGCGCGTGAATCTTGGGTGAAACCGATGTCAAAGTGCTCTTCATGCCCTCGGGGAGGCGTGGATTTTTTCCGCGCGGGACACCCCTTTTAGACGCTGCAAGAAGCTTAGGCGTCGACATCGACTCCGTCTGTGGTGGCAGAGGACTTTGCGGGCGCTGCCAAATCAGTTGCGTGACGGGGTCTTTTGCCAAACACCAAATCGAATCTGACGTCGATCACCTCTCCCCTTTTTGTGCGACCGAGGCCAAATTTGACGAGCGAAAGGGCCCTTTAAAAGAGGGCCGTCGGCTCAGTTGTCACACCACACTGCTGGATGATGCCGTCATCGATGTGCCCGCTGAGAGTCAGGTGCACCGACAGATCGTGCGCAAAGAAATGGAATCTCGCGATATCCGTCTCGATCCCGCCACACGGCTCTACTACGTACAGATTGGCGAGCCGACGCTCGAGGATCCCCGTGGTGAACTGCAACTGTTAATTGAAGCGCTCGAGGCCGATTGGGGTGTTACCGGCCTCACGTTGGCCCACTCACAGCTGCAGCAAATTCAAGCGGCACTGACACGAGAAGACCGTGGCATTACGGTAGCCGTGTATCAAGAACGCGAAATTACCGCTGTGTGGCCGGGGCTATTTGAGCAACCCCGGGGTATCGCCATTGACGTGGGCTCCACCACTGTCGCAGCGCATCTTTGTGATTTAAAAACCGGAGAAGTGTTGGCCTCTGCCGGCGTGATGAACCCGCAAATCCGCTACGGCGAAGATCTGATGAGCCGGGTGTCTTATGTCATGATGCACCCCGAAGGGGCGGAGCTCCTCACCCTCGCCATCCGCGAGGCAATCAATGGCTTATTGGTGGAGTTGAGTGAGCAAGCCTCAGGCGACATCAACGATATTTTAGAAATTGCCTTGGTGGCGAACCCCATCATGCATCACATTTTGCTGGGTATTAATCCGGTGAACCTCGGCACTGCGCCCTTTGCGCTTACCACCAGTGACCCGATCGACACCCGCGCCATCGAAGTGGGACTGATCGCGCATGCTGAGGCTCGACTGTATTGCCTGCCGTGTATTGCGGGCCATGTGGGAGCGGATGCTGCCGGGGTCATTTTGGCGGAGGCACCCCACCGCGGGGAGGGCATGACACTCGTCGTCGATGTCGGCACCAATGCTGAAATCGTGCTCGCCAATCAGGAGCGCCTGCTCGTGTGTTCGAGCCCCACCGGACCCGCTTTCGAAGGCGCACAAATTAGCAGTGGACAGCGCGCCACCATGGGCGCCATTGAGCGCGTTCGTATCGATCGGGAGACACTGGAGCCACGCTTCAAGTCCATCGGCAGCGATTTGTGGTCCAATGAAGCGGGCTTTGTAGAGGCGATGTCAGGCCATGGTGTCACCGGTATCTGTGGATCCGGCATCATTGAAGTAGTGGCTGAGATGTATCTTGCTGGCGTCATCACGCCCGAGGGTGTCGTCGACGGAGGATTGGCCGATCGGAGCACCCGTATTCGCCAAGAGGGTCGCACCTGGTCCTATGTGTTACACCACGCCGAGACGGCCGATGAATCTGATGTGGTGGTCACCCAAAACGATGTGCGACAAATCCAGCTGGCCAAAGCGGCTCTCTACGCCGGTATCAAGCTACTCATGGATGAAATGGGGGCCCCCTCGGTCGATCGAATTCGCCTGGCAGGTGCCTTTGGGAGTCATATCAGTGTCAGCCACGCGATGGTACTGGGACTGATACCTGATTGTGATCTAGAAAACGTGACTTCAGCCGGCAACGCCGCCGGTGCGGGCGCCCGCATGGCGCTGCTGGATCGCAACGCCCGAATAGAGATTGCCGATACCATTCGCACGGCTGAACGGATCGAGACAGCGGTGGCTCCCGATTTCCAAAGCCATTTTGTCGGGGCGATGGCCCTACCGCATCAGAGTGATCCGTTTCCGCATCTGTTCTCTCAGGTAGAACCACCCAAGGCAAAGGCGGTCACTTCTGACGACACGCCCAAACGACGACGGCGCACTCGCTCGAATCGTTAGGGCGACGTACTGCCCACTTTGGCCGTCTTACGCCGCGCCTGGCGGTCATAAACCGCGTCATCAAGGCGGCTACCAAATAGCGAATCGGGCATCAGCTCGTAGTACGGATCGTGGGTCGGCATGGTCCGACTCCAATCAACGCGCTCTGATCGATAGGCCATTTTCCAAACCTCTCCTCGACGCTCGTAGCGATCGAGGTAGCGTCCGGCAACGATCAAATCTTCAAAGCCATTCTCTGCTTTCACTTTGTGATACGCCTGAAAATACACCTCACCGAAGGCCTCATCGCCCTCCACTTCGATCAGGGTATTGCCAATCATGTGCTGATTTGAGATGTGATCGGTCAGCGCCGTGACCGCAAACTCGATGAAAGTGGCGGCATCGCTGTTGATGAATCCGTATTCACAAAAGGCGTCCTCCCAAAATACCGAGTGCAGCAGCTCAGCATCCGTACGATCAAGCCCACGCATGTACCGACACGACAATTCATAGAGCGCTTGTTTATCTAGCAAGGTCTGCAGTGCGAGATCCATTGATGAAGCCTCTTTCTAGGTTTAATCGATTGCCATGGTGCATCGTCATCCACATTCATGCCCAGATCAACCACTGCAGCAGCCCCAACGTGTTTGGCTTGTCGTTCTCTATCGGTCTGCGCATACTGATGACCTATCAATGACGGCGACGCCCAGCAGGTACCCTCGACACTATGGCAGATAACGCGCAATCACCCGGCAGTGCCCGGGCTCTCGGCACGTCCATCGCCGACGTATTGGCGTCCGATGCCCGCCCGGCTCCCGCACCACTCACGACCCACGCCTACGAATTCCTCGGCGATGCAGACCTGCCCACACACCGCTACACCTGCGATGATTTTTTCCAGCAGGAAATGTCCGGGATGTGGTCGCGCTGCTGGCAATGGGCCTGCCGTGAGGAACACATCCCGACTGTCGGAGATCACTATGTCTATGACATTGGGCCTTACTCCGTGATTATCACGCGAGTAGCGGTCGGCGAGATCAAAGCTTTTATCAACAGCTGTACCCACCGCGGGACCCGGCTTCTAAGCGAAGAGGGGCCTGGCTCCGGGCAGGGCTTTCACTGTCCGTTCCACGGATGGTCTTACGACCTTGATGGCACCCTCAAAGATGTGCCGGGACACTGGGATTTTCCACATGTTTGCGAAGCAACCCATTCGCTTCAGTCCGTCAGGTGTGACACCTGGCAAGGTTTTATCTTCGTCAATTTTGATATCGATGCTAAACCGCTGCGCGAACAGCTGGACGTGATGCCCGAGCATTTTTCGCATTTCCCGCTGAGTCATCGTCGCATTCGGCTCCATGTACAAAAAGCATTGCCTGCCAACTGGAAGGCCGCGCAAGAGGCATTCATGGAGGCCTATCACAACTTTACGACCCACGATGCGCCCACGGGGGCCAATGCCCAGTACGATATTTTTGGCCCTCATGTAAGCCGCTTCATTCATAGTCTTGGCCACTACTCCCCCGAAGCACTGTCGGATTACCCCGGGGATAAGTGGCGTGCGCCACCGCTGACCGAGCAGGAACTCCTGGCGGGGCTTCCCGTGGAGCAGAGACAACTGGCCGAAGATGAAACGGCGCGGGCCGTTGGCGCTCAGCAGCTGCGCGAAGCGCTCGGCGCGCAACTCAACGTGGATTTTTCTGCCGCTTCCGATAGCGAAATGCTGGACTCTATCGAATACCACGTTTTTCCCAACGCCTTTTTCTTCCCCGGAATACTGATCTCCATGGCCTATCGCTTTAGGCCCCTTGATGACGACGTGGACAGCTGCCTATTCGAGATACTGATGTTAGAGCCGCTTGCGGAAGGCGCGACGCACCCCGACCCGCCCGAACCGGTGTATCTTGAGGTCGAGCAGTCATACACAGAGGTCGATGAGCTCGCTTGGTTGGGCGCGGTCTATGATCAGGACACCAGCAACCTGCAGTTACAACAGCAAGGCCTCAAGAGCAGTCGCAAGGGTATTACACTGGGGAATTATCAGGAGGCGCGCATTCGGCGCTTTCACCTGACCCTCGATCACTATCTGGCGCAAGCTCACCTCGCCCAGGGCAGCAGCGACGGTTGACCGGGTCATTTGGGTCTGAGCGTATTCCCCCGTAAACTAGGCCGCTCGATTCTGCGTATTAACCTCACATTTCTCCACGGAGCACGTCACTATGAAACTCGGATTTCTTCTCGGTTATTCAGGTAAACAGATTCATATTCCACTGGACCTGATTAAAACAGCCGAGTCCATGGGCTATGACTCAGTGTGGACCGCAGAGGCCTATGGCAATGACGCGGTGACCTCTGCCTCCTGGGTGCTCGCCAATACCAGCAAAATCCGGGTAGGAACGGCCATCATGCAAATGCCCGCAAGAACGCCAGCCATGTGTGCCATGACAGCCATGTCGCTCGATCAGCTCTCTGGCGGCAGATTCATCGTCGGTTTGGGTGCATCAGGACCGCAAGTTGTCGAGGGATGGCATGGCGTGCCTTATGGTAAGCCCGTTACCCGCACCAAAGAATATATTCAAATCATGCGCAAAATCTTCAAGCGTGAAGGACCGGTAGAACTCGACGGTAAAATGTACCAACTGCCCAACACCGGAGAAGGCACGACGGGTCTTGGCAAACCGCTCAAGTCGATTTTAGCGGCCAGCGACAACATCCCGATTTACACCGCTTCGATCACGCCCGCTGGATTACGCTGCGCGGGTGAAGTGGGTGACGGCGTGTTCCCCGTCTGGATGGACCCCACAAAATACGCCGTTATCGGTGACTCGATCGAAGAGGGGTTCGAAAAGGCGGGCAATGGCAAAAGTCTCAAGGACTTTGATATTGCTCCCTTTGTCACCGTCGCGATGAACGATGACCTAGACGCCGCTTACGATTCCTTGCGGCCTTGGTTAGCACTGTATATTGGCGGGATGGGGGCCAAGAACAAAAACTTTTATCACGAGTACACCACCCGCCTTGGCTATGGCGACGCCGCTGATGAGATTCAAGCACTCTACCTCAGCGGGAAAAAGCAGGAAGCCGAAGCAAAAGTGCCTAACCAGCTGCTCGATGATGTCTCATTGATCGGTCCTCGTGGGCGCATTATTGAACGCCTGCAGTCGTGGAAAGAGGCTGGCAAGCGGGGCGAAGTGGGCAGTATGCTGCTCGGCGTGCAGGATCCCGAGGTACTGGAGCTCTTCGCAAACGAAATGCTGTAAGGCGCTGCGTGACCTCGATGATGCAAGCCGATGGCGCCTGCTTATGCGGCGACGTAACCTGGGAAGCGACAGTGGACACCCAGCTTATCGTGGTCTGCCATTGCAGCGATTGCCAAACCGTGGGCGCCTCTGCATTCCAATTCTCGGCGCGCGTCGACCGCAACCAGTTCGTCCTCACCAGCGGCACGCTCAGTGCCTACGTTAAAACAGCAGAGAGCGGTCAGGCACGAGCCATGAGCTTCTGCGGACGCTGCGCAACAATGCTTCACACTAGCAATACCGATGGCAGTGGCCCGCTCTCTCTGAGACTCGGCGGATGTCGGCAAAAACATGCGTTAACGCCGCAGTTTCAAATCTGGTGCGAATCCGCTTTGCCATGGGTTCAGGTGGCAGCAGGCGTTAGTTTGCCGAAACAGACGTAAAGCACGCTCTACTCTGAGGGAGACACCACCGCTTGCGAGACGATCAAGTCGGTAACTATGAGCATTAGTTCAATAGCTCCGCTTCTTCAGAGGGAAGCTCTGATTCGAAGATCTTGAAGATCTGCGTTTCCCCCTGAATGCGGTCGCTCTTAGGAGATACCCCCATATATTTTCGGTAACAACGACTGAAGTGCGTGGTGGACACAAATCCACACATCGACGTGATTTCGACAATCGAACGAGACGTTTGCTTGAGCAGACGGCGCGCCCGATCGAGTCGTAATTTTAAGTAATAACGTGAGGGAGTNNTGCAGATGCTTTAAAAACAGTCTCTCTAACTGCCGTCGGGACAGGCTGACATAATCCGCTAGCTCTTGCAGGGTAATAGGCTCTTCAAGGTTAGCCTCCATTAACTGCAACACCTCTTTGAGCTTGGGCTGCATGTCTGCCTTTCTTGACCACATCGGAATGACCTGCATTTCAGCATCTGACCGGTGACGCTCGCAAACCAGCATGTCTGCCACACCATCAACCAGAGACTGAGGATGCCGCTTAGCGATCATTGCTAGCATCATATGCAAGGGCACCGTGCCCCCGGTACAGGTCAACCGATCGCGGTCAATCGTATACAAGTGGGAGTTGAAGTCGATGGCAGGAAACTGCTCGGTCAGCAGCGTTAAGCAATCCCAGTGGGCGCTGCATTGATACCCGTTCAGAAGCCCAGCGCTGGCCAGCGCATACGACCCTGTGCACAGTGCACCGAGCTGGACGCCCTTCTGCGCCTGTTTGCGCAGCCAGGCCGTATCAGATCGTTGCACGCTCTGTTCAATGTCAATTCCGCCGACAACAATCACCAAGTCGAAATCGACCTCATCCGACAGGGTGTAATCGAGGGTGACACGAATACCGTCACTACTCACCTGATCTCGTTCTCCCGAACCAATCAGATGCCAGCTATACAGGGCGGTGTCCGAGAGTAAATTGGCGACCCGCAGCGGGTCGATGGCACTGGAGAGAGAGATCAACGTGAATTGATCCATCAATAAAAAACCTACCCGTTTGGGAGGAGCGTTAAACGTCCGTGTCTGCTCCATGCCGTTTCTCCAGATTAAGCGATACCTGGTACCTCAGCTTCTGACGCGTTCGTTCGCAGGATCGAGCAACGCCCGATAGCCGACAGAGACGATTTTGGCCGGAAAGAAGCAGCCAAAATATTCCATCAGTACCCGCTCGCCCTCTTTAGCACGATCAGTGGGAAGGTACCCCATCGCGATATTCTGGCCTAAAGACGGTCCAAAAGCGACACTTGTGGTGTAAGAACGACGTCCATGGGTATCAATGATCACTTCTTGGGTCTCTGGGTCGAGCAAAGGCCAGTGTCCAACCGGGTAACGGACGACGCCGTTTTCGTCGGTGGTGTCTTCCAGCACAAACGTACACAAATAGGCCGCCTGCTCGGGCAATTCACGCTGAGCAACGTAGGCATCTTTGCCATGGAAGTCTGCGGCTTTGACTTTGGGCCGCGATAATCCTGCCTCGTACAGGTTGTAATCGGTCTCTAAGTCATCGTTTTGTAGCCGTAAACTCTTCTCCAAGCGGCGGCTGTTGGCGTAGGTCTCGATACCGACCGGCGTAACGCCCAATGCAAAGAGCGCGTCCCATAAGCCAAGTCCTTCGCTGAAGGGGAAGTAAAGTTCCCAGCCCTGCTCACCGACATAAGAGATACGGAAAGCCCAAACCGTGACGCCTTGGACGTTGATTTCCTTTGCTGTGGCATAAGGGAAGGCGTCATGGGAGATGCTCTCGGGGTCGTCCATGAGCTGCTGCAAGGTGGCGCGGGCTTCAGGGCCCCACAGACCCAGTGTGGCAATTTGCTCGGTCTGGTCGACGAACGCCACATCACCCAGCGCAAGCTTGTCGCACATGCGCTTCATCCAAACATAATCCCGATGCCCCGTATCACCGCCACAAATGACCCGGAAGCTGTCTTCGGTAAGACGGATAATCGTCAGGTCAGAGTGGATACCGCCAGTTTGATCGAGAAAGTGCGTGTAAACGCCCTTGCCAATCGGGGTATCGGTGCCGACTTTGGCTACCGAACAGAACTCTAGCAGGGCTTCAGCATCTGTACCCACTACATCGAAAATGGCGAAGTGAGACAAGTTGATCATGCCCACACCGTCACTCAGCGCCAAGTGCTCCGCATTGGAAACTTCCCAAAAGTGTCGGTTATCCCACTCTGCAGCGCGCGTCGGCACGCGATCGCGGTAGGTCTGCAGCAGCGTGGCTTCATTGGCNNGCGTAGCCATAGGCGCGCTCCCATCCGGCCACTTCCATGAAGTAACCACCCAGCGCCACTTCGCGCTCATAAAATGGGCTGGTGCGCATTTGCCGCGACGACGCGTAAGGCTCACGCGGATGGACAGCGGGCGTGTAAATCTTTTGCGCCACTTCATAACTGCGGTTGCGAATAAACTCGTC
>ENA-UZWV01005429-UZWV01005429.1-metagenome-genome-assembly--contig:-Day-3-1m-contig-5429_pt1 | contig 12300 bp, 12 predicted proteins | sample MGYA00260342_ERZ794902 | MGnify/ENA metagenome assembly ERZ794902
TAGATTGCTGGTTGAAAAACTTAATATATTCTGCGTGTCAACTAATATAGGGGAAACAAGCAGTGTAGACTGATCTAAGCGCGCTACAACAGATGCCTGATCAGAAGCTATTAACCAATATATATCATCATTAAAAGTATCTACAACGCTTCCTATGCAAGTTGTATTTGTTAGTCCTGTTATGTATTCAGTATCTTCCCATTCAATATAACCTTTTGTAGATTGGTTGAAACTTTTATTGTTTAAAGCTAAATTTCCTTTAATATTTTGCATAGCCCCTCTGTCCGATCCTTCGGAAGAAGATACTTCTAAATTAAGAGCGTCTCTATATTCACCTTCTGGTATTAACCTTTCGTCAAGGTCTTTGTTCATTTTACCCCCACGAAAAGTGTGTACAAACTCCGCCATATATTAGTGTTTTATGATTTTAGATTTATTACGCATAACCTGCGTAATCTCCTCAATTTTAATATTTGATAATCTAATTTTTGCATTTCTTTTAGCAGCGGAAGTTTCTCTTTTAAAACGAGCTACTAAATATTCAGGTGTATTTGCTCTTGTAGATAAAATAGCATAAGCTATATATTTATATAAAGCCTCCTCTGCAAATTTATGTACAACCATTTCTTCGTCAGTGCCAAGGCCATCTGAGATATATTTTAATGTAACTATTTTCCCAACAAATGAAGAATCAAAGAATATAATCCCTTGAAGTTGATCTATATAAAAGACTCCGTTGGTTTGCGCTTGTTGTGGCGAAAGGCCGTAGCGTCTTCCAAAGTGATTAAAGTAATAACCACCACCTAACTTGTTATCTAAATTATCTAAGTTATTATTAACTTCATTGCGATTTGTAGATTCAAATCTTTTCTTTGTTTCTGAAGACTGTGCAGATATCACTTCTTGATCTTGTTCGTCAAAAAGATACTCGTAATTATTGTCTTGTAGTATTGGGAATGGATTACTAGTATGCTGAGCGGGGTACACAACGCGTTCTATGCCGCTAGAATCAACCCAAACTAGTTTTACATAGTTTACGTAGTCTTTCGGTAATACGAAGTTTAAATTAGGCCCTATCTCAATTTCAGCTGATTTAACAGAAGGCAGTATATCAAAGCTAAATTCTTGTATTCCACGTTGCGCATGAAAAGCTACATCTGTTCTTTTAACTTTAGGTATAATTTTTTCTTCACCTACATAAGATATAATAAAGTTATTTATAATATCTTTAATACTGGTAAATTGGTAATTACCATAATCTTCATCCCAACTGTTCCAAATTCCATCTGGGCCTAAATAGTATTGTTCGTCTGTTTGATTTATAAGTCCCATGTATTACGATTTTTCTTGTTGTATAGTTTCTTGCTCTTCTGAGTTCATAACCTGATAGATTGATAGATCTCTTATTAATATACCAGATAGTTCCAATATTTTTACCACCAACTCCACCTCCTCAGACGGGTGTAGTTCAAAATCAACAGAATAAGTTGAATCATATAAAGCTTCTCCAAATACCATTTGATATTTCCATTCTACTTTAGCTGGTTTCTTTATATATTGAAGTTCTACTTCAGCAGGATTTGTTATCTCGCTGTTGCCGTAAACTCTGATTCCTCTTGTGTTTGAAACAAACGCAGGTCTAACGTTTTTAGGTTTAGTTAATGGGGAAGAGTTTATATATAAAAACTCATTAGCGTTTATACGCTCTGCTTCGATGCTTTCTGTAGATGCATCACCGAAAGAATTAGTAGTGGTATTTTTAAAAACTACCGAGCCTAATCTATATAGATCTGCGGGTTGCACGAAATGTGTATCCGTAAGATCTCTGGTTGGCTGTGCAGTTGTTTCGAAAATATTTATTTTTTCATTAAGCAATGTAAGCATATCTGAATACTCAGTGTCATTACCTGATACTCTACCAAATTGATTTATATCGTAAAAATATTGTTCAAATAAATCTAATTGTGCTTGATTAGCAAATAAGTTAAATTCCTGGGGTGTTACATACCCTCTTTGTTCCTTATTAAGTATGCCAAGCACTCTTTGATAAACAGTGTCTATGCTTATTGCCATTTGTATATTTTTTTATTATTTATAGTAATTAGGCCACCATTATAGCGGCCTAGCTACTATAATTAGTGACTTATTTAAGTCTTTTTAAAATTGTTTTGTAAACTTCCATTCCATCATCAGTCTTAAAGAAAGACGCTAATGCAGAATAAGGATGTTCATCAAAAGGAACTGTCATTAATTTTCTGTTTCCATCGCCATATGTAAATGTACGTTGGTCTCCAGAAAGTTTTAATATGCCGGCTTCAACGGCTTTGGCTCCTGTGTTCCTTAGCTCGACAGAATCGTCGTTGGCTAATTCCATAAATAAGATAGGATTTCTTTTTGCAAAGATCATCAAATCTCTTTTTAATTCGCTCGAAGATAATGTTGTAACTTTTTCTCCAAACTCAGATCTTAATATCGCTTCTGCGTGATCAATATTCATACTTTTAGCAGCTGTCAAAGCTTCTAATTCGTATTCAATCCAATCTAATTCATTAACAGAATCTTGTACTGGATCTAGTTCTTTGTATATCTTGTCTTTAAAAGGGTGATATATAGATAACAACTTCTGTAAAGCAACATCTTCTTTTTTTACAGTTAATGTACCGTTTCTAAAAGCAATTCTACCTAATGTTACTTGCCCTTTTTGCTCATCAACAAGCGGCGTTGGCTGATTAGTAGCGTACCGAAGTTCACGTGCGTAACCTACTTCTTCATCAAAATACAATAAAGGCTTTCGCTGACTGTGCCTTGAGGGGATGGTAAACAATAAAGGAGATTTTCCTGTAGCAATATAATAAGTTCTATCTTTAAATTCAAACACTGGCTTAGCCGGCGCTTTTTGAATTGGAGCAGTTTTAACTGCTGTTTTTTGAGTTGCAACCTCAACTGTTTCTGCTGTAGCTTTTTTAGCCATGATATAATATAATTAAATAATTGATAAAAAGTAATAATTACCCCCGTCAATACAACGAGGGTAACAATTACATTAGTTAACCTTTATGCTTTTTTCAATAACACAAAGTTGTTAGCTCCTTGTACACATAAACATCTTTCTGATAAGAAATGAACGTTCATTGCATCTTCGTCGCTTGTATAGTTTCCACCAACGGATCCAGTAATCCAAGACTTCATTTTACGGTCGTCAGCTTCAGAAGCTCTATAACGAATGTGTAAGAATGGTCGTGAAATATTTTTTCCTAATTGCTGATCGTAAACTGTAGAAGTTCCTGCGGGTACGATAACACCTTCAACATCTCCAACTAATCCACGAGTAGTAGAGTCGTTTAAGTATTTCCAGTCAGTCTTATAGAAATCGTAAGATCCTCTACGGAATCCGCTAAATCCTAAGTTAAGCGCCATATCTGAAGAGTTATCAAATACTCCATAAGAAGTACCATCAGTACCATAAGAATTTTGCTGTGCTAACATATTGTCAATACCCAAAGAAGTTGCGCGATCTAAGAAAAGCATGTTTTCTTCAATAGCTCCTTGCTTGTCAAGTTCCTGTAAGATAACGTCAAAATCGTCTAATCCAGCAGCGCCTCCAAAGTTAGCGTCTGTGTAAACAAGACCTCTAGTTTCAAGAGCAGCAAAAAGTCCGTCAGAACCCGTAAGCTCAGTTCCACCGCCTAGTCCAGCAGCTGGAGTAATTGGAGTAGCAGCTTTTTCAGCTTCGATCATAGCCATTTCTAATTGATCTTCAAAACGAATACGTGCTTCGTGCTCAGATTTTAAGTACCATAAGTAACCAGATGTTCCAGCTTCAGTAGTAACTTCAACCCATCCAATTTGAGCAGTATCAGAACCGCTTACATTGTATTTATCTCTAAGGATAATAGGCTTGTTGTTAAACTGCTCGAAAGCTGCATCAACAGAAGTACCTGCGTTAGAAGTTCCTTTTGCATATTCAGAACCGTATACAAATACTTTACCAGCAGCATGAGCTGTGATTGTTGCAGCTGCATAACCTACTACTGTTAATTCAACAGCGCCCGCTACCGGAGCAGCTACTGCTTGAACATAAGCTTTTTCTACAACTAGTCCATCAGCCGAAGCAACTACAATTGTAGCTCCCGGGCCAATAACGTTTTGGTTAACTCCTCCTGCTGCTGCTGGAATTGTTACTGTAGTTGTAGTTGTTACCACTGGGTCATATGCAATGTGTAATCTTCCTTGCTCAGACCATACTACTGTATCTGAAGCCATAGGCATTTCTGCTCCTACCATACGTAAGAATCCAGAGATCGTACGGTTTCCGTAACGCTCTACTTCTTTCTCATATACTTCTGGTAAAAACTGTTGTGTAAAATCTAAATCATTTATAGTTAGATAGTTGTCGTTAAATAACGTTTGTGTTGGGCGTGGCGTTAAGTGTGCTAATGCACCTGCGCTACCCGTAAATGAACCTGCTGCGGCCATAATTTTTAAGTTTTAAGTTGTTGTTTTATTTTCTTTTAATTCCAAACCTAGGCGAACTAGAAGATTTAATTGACTTAACCGTAAAACCGCCTGGCATACTGACTTTCTCATGAGCGCCTCTTGGACTCATATCAATATTCTTGGCTTTTTCAACACTGCTTTTCATTGCGTCGGCTTTGCCTTGCTCGTAAAAGTGGTTTGCAATTGCATCTGGATTCATAGCTGTAAATAAAGACTTGTGATAACCTGCTGCGTCATTCATTTCATTTTTATCGTTCAAGAACTTCTTGACCAAATTATTGATGTCGCTTTGAGTGTCTTTAACCTGATCCACATTGTTTACTTTAAACCTAAACTTCTTTTCCCCAACGTTGAAATCAAAACCTTTGAAATCATTAGAAAAAAGCTTTTCTGTTTTGTTTTTAAATGTAGATACTTGTTGTTCAGCTACTTTAGTTGCCTGTTCGTTTTCTTTTTTATAACGGTTAAAAAACTCAACCGCTTTTTGTTGTTCTGGATTTAATTTTGATCCAGCTTTAATTTCTTCGTAATACCTAGTCTTTAATCCGTCTAAGTGATTTTTAGCTTTTGCTAGCTCTTCTTTGTGAGCTAACTTTTTTCTGCGTACATCACGATCGTCGTCTAGTTCTTCGTCATAAGCAAAATTATCTTCCATTAAGAAAGAAATTTCTTCAGAGTCCAAATGAGGGCGTGTTGTTTCGTAATATTCTCTTAATAATTGTGTTTCATTCAATGAAGCATAATCCGTGCTAAGCTTAACATAATCTTCAAGAGATCCTCCTGTTTCATTTATAAACTCAACTACCTTTTGAATATTCTCAGGTAATTCAATTCCTGCATCAGCTTCTACCAAAGCTTGCTCTACTTGCTCTTCAAGCTCTTCAGCTTGCTCAACAATTTCTTCTTCTGTTATTTCTTGAAGAACGGATTCTTCAGCTTGAACGGGCTCTTCGCTATTTTGGACGGGCTCCCGTACTTCTTCAACCACTTCTTCGCTACTTGACGTGTCTTGGGGTTGTTCGACAGGAACATCGCCTGTATCTGTTTCTTGCTCTGGAATGGCATCTTCTGTTGGTTTATTTAATTCTGATAAATCAACCTTAATAACGCCGTCCTCAAACGACATAGGTTTTGTTTCTTGCGCGGCAGTTTCTTCAACTACTGGCGCCTCTTTTTCTAGTTCTTCTGACATGATAAAATATTATATAATTATTATTATTATTACCTAGGCTCGAAGGAACCTAAGTTAAAATTGCCGCTAAGTATATCGTTTCCGCTGGATTCGAAGTTTTTAGGTGGCAAATCGTTTTGTCTTTGATTTATTAATTCACTTTGTTGTGTTGCTTGTAATTTTGTTCGCTCGTCTTTACGATCTTCTTTTTCTGCTAATTCCTGTTTCTTTCCTGAAACCTCAATACCTTTTAAACGCATATTCATTTCAAATTCCAACTGCATTAATTCTTTCTTTAACGCTGCTTCCTGCATTAATTTTTGTTGGTCTATTTGTGCTTTAGCTTGCTCCAGCGCTATTTTTTGCTGTATTAAAGCTTGCTGCTTTTGTACCTCTGCTTGAGCAGCCACTTGCTGCGCTTGAGCGTTAGCATCAGCTTGAGCTTGTATATTTTGCTGTTGCATTTGCTGATCTTTCAATTGCTTTTCGTTTCTTCGTATCTTAAGTAATTGATTAGCTAGTTTAAGGTTTTTAATTTCTCTTAAATCAATAGCATCTGATAAATCAATAAGACCACTTTGAACAGCCGCTTGTATATTGTTTTCTAATACAGCTCTTTCTTCTTCATCTGGTTGCAATTCAATAAATATACCAAAATCATAAAGATACAAGTCACTCATTTCTTCAAGAACAGCAACGTTTTGGTTGCCTATTTTGTGTATAAAAGCTTCCTTTGTTGGCGAGTACTCTAGTATATCCGATATTCTTAAAGATAATCCCTCGCACAAATCGGCAGTTAAAAATAAACTACCATCTAATATGTGGCGTGTAGCTACATTCGAATTTGCTGCCGCAAGCTTTTGTACTCCTACTAATGCTCTAGAATCCGGAGTGCTACCGTCTCTAGCTTCATTAAGCCCCGTCACATCGCGGATCATTTGCATATAGTAATTATAATTAGCAATTAAGCTTTGCATTTTTTGACCACCAGCACCTGTTGTAATTTCTTGAATAGGCACTTTACCAGGGTTCATATCACCGTCTTGTGTGAATGACCTACCAATAACAGACCCCGTTTGAAAAAACATATTTAACGCTTCTTGTGGGTTATAGTTTGTTCCGTTGCCTAAATCAACCTCAGCTAAACCATCGGCGTCAAGATAAACTCCGTCTGGAACCATTCTTGACATTACTTGTTGCAACTTTAAGTGTGTAAGTTGAATCATATCTGCAAAACCAGTTATACGGCTTACTATAGATTCAATTCTACCTCTATACATTCTTGGAGCTACAATACTATAGTTCATTTTAACTTTAGTATAATCACTTTTAGGACGTATCATATTTTTAGCTAATTCCCATTTAAGCAATTGCCCGCCTAGTACTTTTACGCCTTCGTAAACAACCTCTAAAGATTGAGATAATTTAGATATACCATACTCCTCATAAAGTTCTTCTGGCGGATTGAATTCATCTGTTTTAGGTATTATTTTTGCCGCTCCTGTTGCTGTTTCTTTAACTTTGTATACTTCGTTTGTAAAAGTTTTATAATTAAAGTAAAGAACCTGTACAGTATTTGAATCGTCATAATCAGAGTTACTGAGCGTTCTATCGTAAAATCCATTATTGCTAGTATTTTGCCCTGCAATTTTTTGTAAATCATCATTAGTAAGCCAAGGGAATTCTTTTTTAAGCTCGTTTAAATGAACAGCTTTTACTTCTCCGACATAATATATATCTTCAAAGTAGGGCGAATCTGTGTATGACCAAACTAAATTTACCGGATCAACGTATTCAACAGTTGCCCCTTCGGCTTTACTAAATGTATTCTTAACTGCCCCAATACCTATAGTCGTTAAATCATAATTACATCTACGTTTAATCAAGTCGTATTTATTGCCGTCTAGCAGAACATTTAAAGCTTGCTCCTCAGCTAGCTCAACCTGTTGTTTGTAGCTTAACTGCATATGCAAATCTAATTCTTCTTTATTTTTCGGAAGAGTTTCTGGATCTGTTTCAAATAAATTAACACCAAACTCAGCTTCGGCAAATTCATTTAATTCTTTTGTTTGCATATCCCTAATTATAGACTCCATATACTTAGTTCTTTTTTCAACGCCGTATGGGTCTTGAGAATATGCTTTTATATCGAAAGATCTATCTGAAATGCCGTTAACAACTATATCTACAAACTTAGGTATAATTGGTACTGGCTTCCAGTCTAAATTCAAATAAGATAAATCGCCATTAATAGACAGCTCATCTTTATATTTTTGGATTCCTTGCTCTCCTCGAGCATATAATCTTAGATTATGAAAAGTAGCTTGATTACTTTTGAATCTGCTATTTCCATTATCGGAACTAAACCATTCATTTTCAATAGCTCTACCAATGGTGTTACCATAATCTTTGGACATTTTCTCGGCATCGCTTGCTATTTGACTCGGAAAATAACTTGTTACAACTGACTCAGCCATATTTTTATTTTTCTATTAGTTTTGATAAACCACCGGAATTGGTGTATTTAGCTATTTTTAAATTTATTTTATTTTTCTCTACTTGTGGTCTTGGATGATATAAATGCCTGTTGCAAGCCATTATGGCCAAGCCGGAACTAATCGCAGCATCAAACTTTGTTCTTTTATTTATATCAAACCTTGACCATTCATTTAGGGTGGTATTAAAATACATAGTACCATAACTACCGTCTTCCTGTAAGCCAACGTGTCTGTCTATATAACTTTCAATAGCAGCTGCGTGTGCTTGCTTAATATCTTCACTTGAGTTTGGCATACCGCCAATTTCTCTTTCTGTAACTGAAAGCTTATTCCAAACTTTATCAGGTCGATTCATTGAATAACCTCTATATCCTCTTCTTTTAAAATAATACAATAATCTAGGTTTGTTGTTCTCAGCTAATATTGGCATTCCATAAAATACACATGCCATCAATACATCTTCAAAAAACATTTCAGCGGTTTGAGGCCTAGCGATATATTCTAAAAAGAATGTATTAGCAGGAGCATCTTCCATGCTAAACTTAGTTAAACCGTGCAAAGCCCCTTTTGAACCTTGTCCATCTGTTGTTCCTGATATATCATAACTATCACAACCAAATGCGCCCATATGTTCATTACCTGGACTTTTCAAACCATTTTTAAGGTTTTGTCGGTTTTGTAAATTTACACCAGGCACCCAAGATACTTTAAATCTTCCGCTAGGATTTGGTGTAAATATAACCGTAGAGTCTTTAACTCCGTTAGCCCACTGAAAATTACCTTTGGTTAATACATTAGTATTACCTAGATCTTCATTGTAATCTATTTGTTCGTATATTTTTACTAAGTTAAATATACTGTTTTTTGTTTCATCTCGAAACGCATGTTCCTCTGTGCGTGGAAACTGTCTGTAGAATTCATTTAAAGCATCCTGATCTCCTTTTAATCCATCTGCTTCATTATTCCAGTGTTCAATTACACCAACGTCTATAGCGTCCCCATATGGACCCACTGCTTCTTCTTTAGGTGTGTTAAACACGGGCATTCCATATTCATCTATAAAACCTTCGTAGTTCCATTCCATTGGCATAAACAAAGAATATAATCCTGAAGCGGTTTGACCATTCCTATTTCTTTTGCTAACGTCAGAATTATTATAAAGTTTTTTAAAGTTATCTCCTCCTTTATCTAAAGCGTTTGATGTTGATCCCATCATACACTTACCTATAATTCTAGAACCTAATCGTAAACACGTTTTTGTTACTCGCCAGTTATTTAATATATTATCAGGCCTTTCCCACTTTCCACTTTCGTCGTGTACTAGTAGTCTTAATTTTTCACCGTCATACGAGTTGTCCCCTGTGTTTTTCCAGTCAATTGTAGTATCAAGCCCCTCGAGTGATTCTTTATTTTCTTTGGTTTGAATTGATTTACGGGTAAGTCTTGAAGCGGGTATTCTATAAGCAAGTTCGGTTTTTGGCCTGTCCATACCGTCCTGGATGGGTTTGAAAAAGAACGGGTAGTTAACTGATATTGGTACGACTTTATCTGTGAACATTTTCTTAGCATCGCTTCCAGACTTAGACAAGATACCATACCGTGCATCTGATGTAATTGTTGCCAAATTAACGGTTTCTGCTGAAGACATAAAAGAAAATCCGGAACGACGGTTTTTAAGGTAACACATTCCGTAAGATCGTGAGTCTGCTTTGCAAGCTTCCCAGAATATAAAGAATAGTCTGTTTGCTTCCCTAAAGTCTGGCTTCCCAACATCAATCTTGCTGAACTGCAAGTACATAAAGTGAGTGCCAGTAATGTAAGTAGCCACGCCTTTATTATAGAACCAATGGCCTTCGTCTCTTCGTTTAAATTGTTCATCTATGTATGGTTCCCACTTATTTTGAAAATCTTCAGGGTAATCCCTCCAGTCAAACACGCTTGTTATTGACTTTAGCTCTTTAGGATATTCCTCTGCTGTCCATTTATTTGTGGATTTATTAATTTTACTGGGTTGCTTAGGGAGCGCTATTTTGAGACCTTGTATATCGTAGATATCTCCAACTTGTCCTGTCTTGCTTATAACAACTACATCATGTTCTTTGTTGTAGCCATACTCCCACTTTTTAGATTTATTAAGCCTAGCTATAGTATTTGATCTTATTGGCGTTATTACGCTGTATAATGACTGTTCGTACATTATTTAGACCTTTTTTCAGCAAACCCACTAAAAGCTTTTTTTTCAACTTCTTCTTTTGGTTTGTTGTTTAATAGATCTTCTTCTTCTTTAATTCTGTTTAATATTTCAAAAGCATCGAATATAGCGAGCTTTTTTGTGGCAGCAGCATTCTTAAGTCTGTCAGCTGATATATCATCGCCTGAGTCAACGATCTTTTCACCTGCTACCTTTATTAATTCTTCAACTGCTTTATGTCCAGCTTGGATTATATTCTTCTTCGTCTCCTTGATATTCATATTTAATTGTAATTGAATTAGTGGGTACTCGATATACTCTTTGCGAATTAATAACAAACTCATATTCTGCCCCTGGTTTAAAACCTACTAGATCGCCTCCTGATAACTCTTTAAGTTCTGGATCTTTTACGTATAAAACTCCAACGCCTTCTTTTTCAAAGTTAATTGAAAACATTTTTGTTTCTTTAATAGGTTTAACAAAGTTGAAACCTTTGCAAGCCGTCCAGTCGCAACATCTTTTATAAGCATATACTTGGTCTTCACTCGCAAAATATATGTTATCTTTATAATATGACTTACTGTTTTTTTCAATACCTCTAATGTCTTTAAAACGCCTAAAAACATTATGATGTACTATTACTTTATCACCTACTTCAATTTCTGTTTCTATCTCAGAAGGTACAGCTATAACTTTAGCTACTCTATTCGAATAATTATGATTATGAAGTTCTGTGTTTAAAATGAGCTCTGAGTCTTCTACTTCTTTTTTATTATTATACCTATCTCCTACAGGTTCTATAATAAAATCAAATAAAGCTTTCATTAGTATTGCAAATCGTATTCAACTGCAATTGCCATATTTTTGTTAAAATCTTTCCAGGGCAATAACTCATCTCCTTTTTTTATATATATAGAATACTTATTTTCTTCTTCTATTATATTAGCTATAGTATGACCGCCATACACTTCCTGTCCAACAGCATAGTGCATGGCGTCATTTTTATAGTCTCTCCCTATACTAATCTTCCGTACTAGGCTCATTTTCTTTTATATCTCCAGTTGAAATATCTACTGATACTTGACCATAAACATCTTCTAATTTTTTTTGTACATCAGATAAAGTTGCTTTTGCCGTCTCCATAGAATGCAATACTTCATGCTTTTGAGCTTCCAGTCCACCTATTTGCAATTGTAAATTATTCATAGTGTTAACGGCTTCCTGCAATTCTTTTAATTCTTCTTGTGTTAATTTTTTTGACATTTGATTTAATTTAATTGTTATTACTTATATTATTAATTACGTGTTATGTATAATAACTACTTTATGGGCCACAGGATCTTTCTAGCTGCCATACCGTGCCCCCTGCACCTGTTACTCTAACAGTAACAAACCGTGAAGCTTGGTAATCAGCTGAGGTGTAAACCCACCAAATTAATTGTTGATAAGGAGCGACTAAAGGGTTTGGATTTCCTGTTTCTAAAATATAAGCGTTAGCCCTGGTTGGAACTGCACCTTTATTTGTTCCTATAAATTGATCTGTATTTATCGCTTCGACCGTTGTAGGAACCAAATTAGAAGGCTCTGTCCCGTAAGTGTTATCAAATAGGCCGGCATTTGCTGTTGTCATTCCAGAAGTAGCAACTTTTGTTCCATTAGCGTTTCCATGAATTATTTCTAATTTATCAGGTACACCGTAGGCCGTGAACATTATAGTCACGTGCCCCCCAGAAGGGTCCAAAGCTATAGTATTATCTGTTATACCTGTCCCGCCTGGCAAAGCTACCGCGTTGCAAGGAAGACCTGTATCATTTCTATCTGGCCACCAAACACCGTTTAATATTGCAGACCAATTCATTATTGAATAGCTACAATATCCGCAACTGTAGTATTAACCCCTGTTACAATAGTGCTAACTATGCAAGGCAAAAAGCTACCGTTTG
>ENA-UZWV01004597-UZWV01004597.1-metagenome-genome-assembly--contig:-Day-3-1m-contig-4597_pt1 | contig 12245 bp, 10 predicted proteins | sample MGYA00260342_ERZ794902 | MGnify/ENA metagenome assembly ERZ794902
CCTCGATGCTTTTTCCTTGGAACGAGCTCGATCGACAAGTCAGTGTTTCTGGCGAAGTGACGAAAATTTCTGAAGAGGCCTCCGACGCTTACTTCTCAACGCGCCCTTACGCGAGTCAAATCGCCGCCTGGACGTCTGATCAGAGTCGACCGATCGCCAGTCGATCGGATCTCGAAGCACAGTATCAAAGGGCAGTTGAGCGATTTGAGGACACCGATGTTGCGCGTCCACCGCACTGGGGCGGCTTTAGGTTAACGCCCCAGCGGATCGAATTTTGGCAGGGTGGGAGTGACCGGTTACACGATCGATTCGTGTACGACTTTGATGCGGCATGGGTTCTGACGCGACTGCAGCCTTAAGTTATTCGCTGCGATGAACGAAGCGCTGAATGTAGTGTGGTATTGGCGGCAGTTCGAGCAGTTGTCGGCGCATTAAATCCAAGCCGATCGCGGCTACTAAAATTTGGAAGCGATCGCGTGATCCCGGAATTTGCAGTCTGACCGCGCGATGTTGATCGTGCGTGCCCCATGCCATCCATACGGTACCCACGGGCTTGTCGTCGCTACCGCCTCCGGGGCCCGCAACGCCTGAGACGGCGATTCCGATATCTGACTCGCCGTATTTCAGTGCGCCCAAGAGCATTGCAAGTACAACCGGTTCACTGACAGCACCGTGCTTGACGAGCGTGGCTTTGGGCACATCAAGGATTTTATTCTTACTGGTATTTGCGTAGGTAACAAACCCGCTACCAAAAACCTTGGAGGACCCGGGTTCTCGAGTGATCAACGACGCAATGAGGCCGCCGGTGCAAGACTCAGCCGTGGTGACGCTCATGTTCTTAGTCACTAGCGCGCGTTGCAGTGACAGAGCAAGCTGATCATTGTCTTCGCCAATAATATGATCGCCGATCAGTCTGTGCAGAAGCCGCTCTGCCTCAGCGCGTTGCTCGAGGAAGCCGTCATCATCGACTTGGAGTTTGAGTTCCAGCTGCGGCAAGCCTGATCTGAAGCCAAGCGTGACCGCGCTTGGCCACTCTTCACTGCAGGCGTTGACAAGCTCTTGGATCGTTGACTCACCAATACCAAACGTTTGGAGTCGGCGGATAAAGGCGGTACCACCCCCCACTCGAGCTGTGATTCGCTCGCAAATTTCAGGGAGCATGGCGGTTAACTCGACCGGTACACCGGGCGTGGCGATGACCAGTGCTCCTTCGATTTCGACGGCAAAACCAACCGCACTACCGAGCGGATTGGCCACGAGCTCAGCGCCCTCGGGCAGATAGGCTTGCTTGAGGTTGCTGGCATTGAGTTCGAGCCCTCGACGCTCACACCAGTGCTCTAGGTGCGCAATGGCGCCGGGGTGTTCGACTAAATGGCACCCGAGCACCTCAGCGACAACAGCGGCAGTCAGGTCGTCCTCTGTCGGACCCAGACCGCCATTGATGACCACAGTGTGAGACTCACGGCATAGGTTACGCAGACTCTCGGCAAGCAACTGAGGCTCATCACCGACCGTAATTTTCTTGGCGATACCGATTTTTTTCTCGCTCAGTGCGAGTGCGATACGTGACGAATTGCTATCGACTGTATCGCCGCTCATCAGCTCGTTACCGGTGAGTAACAGTCCGACCTGTGCGCGCTTATCCATGGTGAGCCCCTGAAGTCCCGACTTTAAAAATCGGCATTTCCGGGTGTCCTTGGAAATGGAATCACGTCACGCACATTTTCCATGCCCGTGATGTAGGCGACAAGACGCTCAAAGCCAAGGCCAAAACCGGCGTGTGGAACCGTTCCATAGCGTCTGAGGTCGCGATACCACCAAAGTGTGTCTTTGAGGGCTGGGTCCATGCGCGCATCGAGTATGTCGAGGCGTTCTTCTCGCTGACTGCCGCCAATGATTTCACCAATGCCGGGTGCCAGTACATCCATCGCAGCGACGGTGCGCTCATCATCGTTCAGTCGCATGTAGAAGGCTTTGATGTCACGGGGGTAGTCTGTCACAACAACGGGCGCTTTGAAGTGATCTTCGGCCAGAAAACGCTCGTGCTCGGACGCCATATCGATGCCCCATTGCACAGGAAACTCAAATGACTTCCCTGACTTTAATAAAATATCGATGGCGTCGCTGTAGGTGACGCGGACAAAGGGCTGATCCACAATATTACTCAGTCTGTCCATTACCGTGTTGTCGATACGTTGCTGAAAAAAGCCCAAGTCGATTTCGCATTCGTTGAGTACGCGTTGAGTGACTGACTTTAATAGTCGCTCCGCGAGGTTGGCGTTGTCGTTGAGGTTCGCAAAAGCCACTTCGGGCTCAACCATCCAAAATTCGGCCAAATGACGCGAGGTATTGGAGTTTTCAGCTCTGAAAGTAGGTCCGAAAGTGTAAACCTTGCTCATCGACAAGCAGTAGGATTCGACGGCAAGTTGCCCAGAGACCGTCAGGTAGGCGTCGCCGCCAAAAAAATCGGCCGTCGTATCGACCTGACCTTTTTCATTCATCGGTAGGTTATTGAGATCAAGCGTACTCACTCTGAACAACTCTCCTGCCCCTTCACAGTCACTGGCGGTAATGATCGGGGTGTTCACCCAATAAAAATCTTCAGAGTGAAAGAAGTCGTGGATTGCATTGGCAAGGACGTGACGAACTCGGGTGACCGCACCAAAGGTATTGGTGCGCGTTCTCAGGTGCGCCTGCGTGCGAAGGTACTCAAACGTGTGTCTCTTTTTCGCGATCGGATAGGACTCAGGATCATCAACGTCGCCCACAAGATGCACGGCCGTGGCCTGAATTTCGACAACCTGCCCACCGCCTTGCGATGTAACGAGCTCCCCGGTCACAGACACTGCGCATCCCGTGGATAACTTAAGAATAACGTCCTCGTAGTTAGCAAGTGCATTGGCAGCGATGCACTGAAGACTGTCAAAATGGCTACCGTCATTGACGGCTAAAAAGGAAATACCAGCCTTTGAGTCCCGTTTACTCCGTAACCACCCCTGAACAGTGACGCTTTGGCCAACCAGTGTGTCATCGGCTAAGAGGTTTTTTACCGGAAAGATGTTGGACATTGTTGTTAGATCCTAAGACGTGTTGCGAATCGGTGAATGAGACTGCCATGGGTATAACGCTCAGAGCGGAGTATCCAGTGCCGTAAATGCAGGGTGTTCGCCGCGGGGCCTCTCGTTCGTGACGTATTGCACGCGAATCCGCTGTCGAAGCTGATAGCGCCTGGAGGGGCTCGTTAAGGCCATTTCCCATTTATCAAAACTAAATTTCTCACTGTCTTTGCGCAGATCGACGACGCCCTCTAGCCCTGAGTCGTCAAGTTTCACCGTAAAGCCAGAGGTGTTGATGTGCACAATTTCGCCATCAAATTGAGACGTATCGGCAGCAGCCTGAGCGTTTAAGAAATTACAGGTAAGCCAGTTATGAGCGCCATTAACCGCCTGGCGGTTCTTTGCGCTGGCCTGGTTAAGCAGGTCAAAAACAGTGGCCGAGGCCGGCTCTACAGACGTGTCTCCGAGCATGGCTTTGAGTTGCAGATGGACGCAGTAATCCAAGGCTTTTCTCAGCGGTGACGTCCCATTCGTATACAGTGATAAGGCCATTCCCATGTGCGGCGCGGGCTTGATGCTCAAGCTTGCGCGTGCCATCAGACGATTAACCATGGAGCGCAATGGTCGTTCGTCGCTCGACGCATTTAGTGCGGTGATTAGCGTTCTAAACCCTTCCAATGTAGAGAATTCCAGGCCCTCTAGATCAGGCTGATAGCGCTTTAGAAATTCCTCGGCTTCCTCGGAGCGGTCTCGTCGTATCCCCGCGTGGGTGACGAATGGACCAGGCCTCTGAGCCTCTTTAAGCGCGTTGGCAATGGCTCGATTGGCGGCGACCATGCATTCCTCAACCAGCAGCTGTGATGACTTTTTCTCCACCCGTTCAATACTGGTTATCTGTTTTTCATCGTTCATAATCCAGCGGTGCTCTGGTCGGTGCTCGATCACAAGCTCACAGGCCTCACGCCGCTGACGCAGTGCTCTGAAACAGTTTTGCAGGTGTGAAAGCTCTTCAGTAAACGTGTGCGGGGCTTTTTCCTGAAGCACATCCTCAACTTCGGGGTAGCTTAATTTTGCTTTCGACTGAACGAGCGCAAGCACAATCTCGGCCTGTGTTACCTCACCCTCTGCGGAGACCGTTAGGCGACAGACCACGGCATTGCGATCTTCCAGCGGTTTCAAGGCTGAATGTTGCGACAGTGTGTCGGGTAACATCGTAATGGCTGTGCCATGAAAGTAATGAGAAGTACCACGTTTGGAAATTGCGGCCGTAATGTCAGCAGCGTGCCCAGTAACGGCTGTCGGGTCTGCAATGGCGACGGTGAGTTTCCAGCCATTATCCAGCGGTTCGGCGCAAAGCGCATCATCGATGTCCATGGTGTGGACAGAGTCGATACTTACCAGCGGCAAGTGCGTTAAATTTTCTCGAGGAAGGGCGTTTTCTGGGGTCGTGCTCAGAAGCGACTCAATTTGATTCAAAACTTTTTTGGGAAGTTGACGATGAATGCCGGCGCGAGCGGCGCAATACTCGTTTTCAAGTCCGGGTGTGCCCTCCGGGCCAAACGATCGCAACACCTTGACCGATGGCTTCCCGTCAGCGAAGGGGTGGCGGTTTAGTTGACACTGAACCAGATCGCCTTGCTTCGCGCCTGATCGTGCATTGGGCGGAATGAACAGCCAACGTGAGAAATGCATCAACTCAGGAATGTCAGGTGCTACAAAGAATGCCTTGCCCTTCTGCACGACCTCGCCGACGAAGGTGTCGACCGACGTCGTCAGTAGCGTCTCAAGCTCGCCTGCGGTCTGTGCGTTACCTGATTTGTCCTTTCCCGAAACGGGTTTGATCGTAATCGAGACCCTGTCTCCGGGCAGTACGCGCTGCATCTCATCGGGTGGCAGAAAGATCTCGCGCGCGTCGTCAAGCACAACAAAACCAAAGCGACTGCGTGTCGCTTTGACCGTTCCCTCGGCGGATTCTTTCTCTGCTTCTATTTTGTTTTTAAGGCCCTGAAGCTGGTTTAGGGCATTTTTATCTAACATACACCGAGAGGTCTCTTGAGCCTGATTTTAACTGCGGTAGCGACAGTCGCGACTTGCCGGACAAATCCTAGCTGACGGGCCCCAATTTTTCACGCTTTTGTCATGGCGAAAAAAAACTACCAATCGATGATTGACATCAGTTGCGGTCATGGCTTTACTCATTTTTGCCCGAAATAAAAAGAGTAGGACGGTTTATTGGTAATGATGTTTGCTGGTCACACCTTGACGCTCGACATCACCGTTACCCGCTGTGAACCAACAGCGACGCTCTTTTCTTCCTCATCCGTTACTCAATGCCCGCAGTCTCCTCGGAGCGCCGTGGGGCCACGCTTTGATTTTTGTGTCCTTGGGGGATCGCATGCCGCAACCAGTCGAGTTGATCGATGACGTTACACGCCTTGAGTCTGCACCGGTGAAGACCTATGTGCTGGACACCAATGTACTTTTGCACGATCCGACGGCCATAGCGGCGTTTGCGGAGCACCGTGTGGTGATTCCCATGACGGTGCTCGAAGAGCTTGATCACATTAAGGACCGTCGCGACAAGTCGGTGAGTCGTGAGGCACGGATTGCGATTCAGATGATCGATAAAGTAGTCGGCTTGGCGTCACCTCAGACGATACAAGTCGGTGTGGATATCCCGGGCTCAACCCTCTCGGGTAGCCTGGGACGACTGGCCATTTTTCCCGATCAGCTACTGGGTGCCAATGAGAACGTACCGTTTTTAGACAGCACACAAGATCAGGCGAATGACAATCGCATTATTAATGTGGCGTTGAAATATCAGGTCGAGCACCCAGATGAGTTTGTGTGCTTAGTGACCAAAGACATCAATATGCGAATCAAGGCCAAGGGCTCTGGTCTTTTGCACGTCGAAGACTACCGTCACGATCGAGTGCTTGATGACATTGATTTATTGGCCACGGGCTACCGACGCAGTGACGGTGAATTTTGGGAGGACATCGATCGAGTCGATACTGTTCGCGAGGGCAGCATTACCCTTCACAGAATTCCCAAGTCGGAGCTCCCAGACGCTTACCCGAACCAGTTTTTATATGACGATAATGGGTTCATGGCGTTTGTTGATCATGTGGATTCGGAATACGTCTTTCTTGCCGTGGACAGTCGCGATAATTTAATGAATCAGCGTTTTTGGGGTCTTGCACCGCGCAATCTTGAGCAAGCCATGGCGATGCGACTGCTTGACAATGATGATCTCGACATGACCGTACTGACGGGGCCTGCCGGGTCGGGTAAGACCTTGCTGGCGCTTGCTTATGGCCTGCATGCGATCCTTGAGCAAAAAAAATACAAGAAGCTGATCGTCGCGCGATCGACCCCGCCGATGGCGGAAGACATTGGTTTTCTCCCGGGTACGGAAGAGGAAAAGATGGCGCCCTGGCTTGCCGCTTTTGACGATAATTTGGAAATCTTGCACGGCGCAGATGAGTGTTCAAATGGGAGCATCGACTACGTGAAGGAGCGCGCAAATATTCAATTTAAGTCATTGAACTTCATGCGCGGAAGATCATTCAATGGCGCCTATATTATTATCGATGAGTCTCAGGGGCTGACTCAGTTTCAGCTGAAGTCGATCATTAGTCGCGTGGGTTCGGACTCTAAAATTGTCGTGCTGGGCAACTTGGCGCAAATCGATAATAAATACATCTCTCCGTTAACGTCGGGGCTGACGTATTTGGTCGAGCGCGCCAAACCCTATCCGCACGCGGGCATCATGCACATTAACGGCATTGTTCGATCGCGTCTGGCAGCGTTTGCGGAAGAAAATCTCTAGCGCCCTGCAGCTGTTAGTCAAACAGCAGTAGTTCTATTCGCGCTTCGATGGCCCAGGTGGCCTCTCTGGCGGCGGTGGGGCTGTCGATACGTTGATTGAGCGTCGGCTCCAATTCAAAAAATAGGAAGTCACGAATGGCTTGCGCGCGCAAGCGCAGGCCTAATTGGTAATTCTCAACGTCGTCTTTCGGTTCGGTATTGCCTTTCGCACCAATGTAGACGTAGGCCGCTCGCTCAAACCCGTTAGTGACGGCCCACTGCCGAACAACGCCGACGCGGGTCGACCATTCGACGCCGTCTGTCTCTTCACCATAAAGCATACGATTTTGCGTTCTAACGAGCGAGCGCTCGGACAACGCATAGTCGAGGTCGATTTTTGTGGTCGCAAAGGCTCCATCGTCAAAGTCGTACTGAGCACGTTGCGAAAATCGGAACGATGTTTTCGGGTTCCATATGGTTTTATATCGGTAGTTGATGCCGGGCTTGGGCCCTGAGCCCGATAGGCCGACCGTGAAATCGGTTCGGTGATTGCCGGCAGCGCTCTCATCGACGAGAACCTGAAAGCCCACTTGGCTTTGAGAGGGGTCTTCTTTATCGCCCGCTATGAGTTCGTCAGGGTCATCACCCCGGAAAACGAGATCAACACGGTTCGCAAGCCGAGGGAGGTTGACCTTACCGCCGACACTCACGCGAGTCTCAGTGCCTAGTCGATCATCCCAATCGGTTGTCAGCTTTAGTCGCAAGCGCGATTCTGCAATCTCGGTGTCGCTGTCGACATCACCGAAAAAGCTGTCGACCCAGCGCGTGAGTGCCAAAGTACGGTCGGTTGCAAACCGGTGACTGGTGTCTACCCAGGCGGGGTCTTTCCCGCTCTCCTGCCGTGCGATCTCCTCTTGTGTCAGTTGTTCGACAATCGCCGGCGCATCGGCAGCTTCTGAAATCGGGGTTAGCGCCCCCAAAGCGGTCATTGGGGCCAGAGCCCCCAAGGTGCAGAGCGTGAAGTCGGCAAAAACACGTCGGATGGTCATAACCTCAGTCTACGGGACTGTAAAGGACCTTAGTAAGTTTTCTGAGGGATATCGCGCACAATATTGACAAAACTGTCATACCGCTCCGCGCCAATATCCCCACGTTCAAGCGCCGCTAAGACAGCGCAGCCCTGCTCTACGAGGTGTTTGCAGTCTCGAAATCGGCATTGGCCTAAAAACGGTCTGAATTCTTCAAAGCCCGGGGCGACGAGGGCTGGATCGATGTGCTGTAACCCAAATTCTCGAATACCCGGTGAGTCAATAATACAGCCCCCCTCCGGGCGCTGAAAAACCTCGGCCGTCGTGGTCGTGTGTCGGCCTTTTAAGACGCCCTCGGAAAGCGCACCCACACGAAGGTCTTCGTTCGGTAGCAAACGATTAATGATCGATGACTTGCCCACGCCGCTCTGGCCGACGAAGACTGTTGTGCGGTCCCCCAGCAAGCGATTTAAATGTCGTGTAGCGCTGGCGCTCGGGTCGATTTCTAGAACCGTAAGGCCAATTTCTTTGTAGCGGTTGAGTAGAACTCGACTCTCTGGGTTTATCGCCAGTAGATCAGCCTTGTTAAGAATGACGACGGCCTCGATTCCGGCAATATGTGCGGCCACCAAATAGCGATCGATCAGATTCGCAAACGGTTCGGGCGCAGGAGCAATCACGACCGCAATGAGGTCCACATTGGCGGCGACCGCCTTGAGTTGACCGCGTGCATCGGGACGATTCAGTTCTGAGCGGCGCTCGAGTTGCGCTGATACGGCGGCGCCAGTATCGCTGCGCAGCCAAAATACGCGATCACCCGCGACCAGGTGAGCGAGGTTGGGGCGCAGATGACACTTGTGCGTGTTGCCGGCCTCGTCTCTAACGATCGCCGTCTTACTGTAACGGGCAACGATGGTGCCGAGCGCATCGTCATTGTGGCCAGCCATTGAGCTTTTTCGCCGCTTCGTCTCATTGTGGTCAATGCGTCGCTTCTGTTGCTCTGTCAGTCGTCTATTCGCCATGAGATCAGTGTACCCTGTCCCGTTGGGTAGTGATGTGCTTTGGGCGCTTTTGTGAGGGCGAGGATTGATGAGTAAGCAAACCAGGCTTGTTTGGGTCGATATGGAAATGACCGGATTAGATCCGGAGACTGACCGCGTGATTGAGATTGCAACCATTGTAACCACGCAGGATTTAGAGGTGCTCGCGGAGGGGCCAGTTATTGCACTGCGTCAGAGCGAGGCGGCTATAGCTGCAATGGACGAATGGAATACGCGGACGCATACCCAGTCTGGATTGGTGGATCGGATTCGTTCCAGCACCATCGATGAGGCTGAGGCGTCGGCGAGAACGCTGGCGTTTCTGGAGCAATGGGTTGAGCCCAACAGCTCGCCCATGTGTGGCAATTCGATCTGCCAAGACCGTCGTTTTATGGTGAAGCACTTGCCAGAGCTGGCGGGCTTTTTCCACTATCGAAATTTGGACGTCACGACGCTCAAACTGCTGGCCACTTATTGGCGAAAAGATCTGCCGGCGGTGCCCAAGCGCAATGTTCACGAAGCCTTGGCCGATATTCGCGAGTCGATTGAAGAGCTTCGTTATTACCGTGAACATTTAGTGAAAATGAGTGGCTAACATCCGTGTTGGGTTAGGGCCCAAGTAATATGTTCTTTGACCAGTGGTGACGACGTATCGAGCTTTGAGCGCAATGCGCGGATGATTTCTTGCGTTGTTTCAGCATTGCCCAACGCAACCGCAATGTTGCGAAGCCATCGTTCGTGGCCGATTCGGCGAATGGGAGAGCCTTGAAGTCGCTCCTCAAACTCGCTTTCAGTCCAGGCAAATAACGTGACCAAGTCGGCCTGATCCAGGCCTTCGCGCGGCGCAAAGTCAGGTTCCGGACTGGTGGTTGCAAACTTGTTCCAGGGACAGACTAACTGACAGTCGTCACATCCGTAGATCCGATTGCCCATCTTAGGTCTCAGTGCCTCGTCAATGGATCCTTTATGTTCGATCGTGAGATAGGAGATGCAACGTCGAGCATCGAGCACAAAAGGNNGCGACGAAGGCATCGGTTGGGCAGGCGGTCAGACAGGCTGAGCAACTGCCGCAGTGTTTTTCTTCTTTTGGATCGGAAGGCAGGAAGGGAATGTCGGTATAGATCTCGCCCAAAAAAAAGTAAGACCCCGCTGACTCATTAATTAACATGGTGTTTTTGGCGATCCATCCCAATCCAGATTGCTCGGCGACAGCGCGTTCAAGAACGGGGGCACTGTCGACAAAGGCTCTAAATGTCCCGGATGCAAGCTCACTGCGAATGCGTTCGGCCAGTTTTGCCAGACGAGATCGGATGAGTTTGTGGTAATCGCGCCCCAGCGCGTAACGAGAAACGAACCCTTTTTCCGGATTTTCTAGGATTTCCCACGCATCTGCGGCTTCGGGTAGGTAGTCCATTCGACACGAGATCACCGTGCAGGTCCCAGGCACCAGTTCAGATGGGCGGCTGCGCTTGCTACCGTGACGGTCCATCCAATCCATCGTGCCGTGGTATCCCGCTTGGAGCCACTTTTCCAGATAGGCTTCGTGTTCGTGAAGATTGACGCCTGTAAATCCAATGTCTTGAAACCCGAGCTCGCGGGCCCACGCTTGAATGGTCTCAATGATTGCAGTGTGGTCACGGTTATTCACGCTAACAGTGTGACAGATATGAGCTCGAGCGCGGTACACTCTGCGCATGACTAGTTTCGGTTTAATTCAGACGTTTCTTGCAGACGAGGCTGCAACCGTCGACGTGGGCGCCAAAATCGGCGCGGGTTTGACCGCTGGAAATGTGGTTTTTCTCGAGGGCGAGCTCGGTGCGGGTAAAACCACCTTTACACGCGGAGTCTTGCGTGCTCGCGGACACACGGGGGCGGTCAAGAGCCCAACCTACACGCTCTGTGAGCCTTACGATTTAGGCGACACTGACCTCGTCTGTCATTTAGATCTGTATCGATTGTCTGATCCAGAAGAGCTCGAGTTTCTGGGATTTAGAGACTATCTCGCCAGTGGTGCGATCGTCTTGATCGAGTGGCCAAGCCGCGGTGAAGGATGGCTGCCTAATCCCGATTTAAAAATCGAACTGAGTGAGACTGCATCGGGACGAGTACTGCGTGTTTCGGCGCTGACGACTAGCGGGTCCCAAGTGCTCAAACGCTGTGGAGTCGATCATGTTGAGTAGACGTGGCAGCCCCTCGGTATTGCTTTGTCTTTTGGGGCTGCTCGTCGCTCCTTTCGCTGTTGCTGCGGTCGATGTCGAGGACGTCCGGCTTTGGCGGGCGCCGGACCACACGCGCATCGTACTGGATTTGTCTGGACCTACCGCACACACTATTTTGGAGCTCGAAGACCCATTGCGTTTGGTGCTGGACGTGAAGGGTGCATCTTTACTGGGGGCACTTACAGATCTGCCGCTGGAGGGGACGCCAGTGGCGCGTGTCAGATCAGGTGTTCGTCAGGGCGACGACCTTCGTGTTGTTTTTGATCTTGCTGCCAAGGTTAAACCGAAGAGCTTTCAACTGTCCGCTAATGAGCGGACAGGGCATCGGTTGGTGTTGGACCTTTACGACGCCAATACGGACGCAATACCCGGGATCGTCACACCGCCGAAAAGCGTGCAACAAGTCGATCGGCGACGGCCGGTGGTGGTCGCGATTGATGCGGGTCACGGTGGTGAGGACCCCGGTGCGTCGGGCCCTAATAAACTTCGCGAGAAAAATGTTGTCTTACAGATCGCGAATCGATTGAAGCGTCAGTTTGAGGCCTCACCTGCGTTTACGCCAGTCATGATTCGCACGGGTGATTATTACATCACCCACAAAGGACGCAGAGATTTGGCGCGCAAGAATCAAGCGGATTTGTTTATCTCTATTCATGCCGATGCGTTTACGCACCCGTCGGCGAACGGCGCGTCGGTCTATGCGCTGTCGACGCGAGGGGCCACTTCCACCACCGCGCAGTACCTTGCGGATAAAGGCAACGCCGCTGACTTAGTCGGTGGCGTTGCAGTGTCAGAACTGGACGACGTCTTGGCCGGTGTGCTGACAGACTTGTCCATGACTGGAACACTAGACTCCAGTTTAAGCATTGGGACAGAGATCTTGGGCGAGATGGGTGAAGTGGCTCAGCGCCTCCACAAAAAGAAGGTCGAGCAGGCGGCGTTTTTGGTATTGAAGTCGCCTGATATTCCGTCAATCTTGGTTGAAACGGGTTTTATATCCAATCCGAAGGAGTCCGCATTGTTGGCCACACCGAGCTATCAAACCAAAATGGCGGCGGCTATTTTTGTCGGGGTCGAACGTTGGTTTAGAGC
>ENA-UZWV01015039-UZWV01015039.1-metagenome-genome-assembly--contig:-Day-3-1m-contig-15039_pt1 | contig 12241 bp, 9 predicted proteins | sample MGYA00260342_ERZ794902 | MGnify/ENA metagenome assembly ERZ794902
CAAGCGTTTCAGCATCACTAAAATTGATAATATGTTTCGCAGCTTTTAAGTGAGAACTATACGTACTTAGATCGGACTCAATACTCTGATCATCTCCTATATCAATAAATATATTCTCATACACTTTAAATACTGAAGTACTGAGACAAGGAACTAAGAAGCCAGACTGAAGCATATACTGCAGTAGCCCTACAGTTTTTAGAGCTACAGACTTACCACCTGCATTAGGTCCTGATATGACTATTAATCGTTGTTCATCTGTGAACTTATAGTCCAAGGGAACAATATTCTCACTAGATTTTGAAAGTCTTACTTCTAGCAACGGATGTTTCGCTTCATAAACTTCTGTAAAATTTCCTAAGCTTGGAATTACACATTTCCAATCTAATGCTAGTCTGGCCTTTGCACGTATAAAATCAAGAACACTTAGTTTCTGAATACCTCGCTTAAAATCATCTAAGTAAACTACAATTTTGGAAGTTATTGTACGCAAGATTACGATGATTTCTTGTCGTTTCTTAATTTCCAATTCAGATAAATCATTATTAAGGCCCACTAATTCAATAGGCTCTATATATGATATCTTACCCGTTCCAGACTGATCTATTAAAACTCCTTTAACCTTCCGCTTATGTTCGGATAACACAGGTAAAACAACTCGTCCATTTTTAATTCCAAGTTCTGTATCACCAAGCAAGCCGTTATCTTTAGCACTTGAAAAAATGCTATTTGAGCTCTTGATAATATTTCTTTGAGCCTTTGTGATATCCGAATAGAGTGATTGTAATTTTTTACTAGCTGTGGGTTTAATCTCACCGTCTGGTCCAATAATTCTGTCTATCTCTTCTATCAGACCAAAATCAATATCTACAGATTTAAATAGTCTATGAACATTTGAGTATACAGCCTCATTTATATTAAGATATGTTATGACAGTTTTTAGGACATCGAGGGTATCTCTTATCTGAATTATTGTTTCTAGTTCATAGAAAAAGCCTTCAGCCATTGCTGCAGCATATTGTAAATCAAAATCAATCTCAATAGAGACTGACATTTCTCCTTTAGAAATAATCTCCTGAAGTTCAGCAGTTTGTTCTAGCCACAATTTAACCAACTCAGGATTTGATGTAAACTTTACCTTTTCAAAATGCTTCTTTCCTTGTGACGATTGGCAATGTATCAACGCAGCTTCAGAAACCTGATTAAACCCAATCTTAGAGGCTATTGTTTTGGGAAATATCACTAATTTTTCGCGTTTATTTTTTCTGTCACATTTTCCATTATCTCACCCATTAATTTCGGATAAAGAGAATATGCACGGAGGCTGCTATCAAACGTAGTGTGATCTATTCCGTGATGAGCATAAATGATGGCATAAGTAGTATCCTTCATTCGTTTCTGTTTTGACCCACTTATAGGCAATGACTTTTGTGCTGCATCTAAAAGCTGAATATCCGTAATGACCTCTACCATCTGTTCCCTGGATAATATTCCATCTGACAGTGTATTAGTATCTACATTTCCGCACGCCACCATAGTGACAATACAGAATAGCCAAATTATCTTTGTTATTGAATTATGAGTCATACTATATGCGAAAATATCAAACAAATAAAGGATGAGATAGGAAATACACAATTAGTTGTGGTATCTAAATATAGAAACCTCGAAGAGCTACAAATTGTTTACGATTGCGGTCATAGGCATTTTGGTGAAAACCGTGTTCAAGAGTTAGTAGACAAGTACGAGAGTCTTCGAAAGGATATCAAATGGCATGTGATAGGTCACTTGCAAACTAATAAAGTAAAGTACATAGCCCCATTTGTGCATCTAATACACTCCGTCGATAGTCTCAAACTCTTAAGGACTATTAATAAAGAGGCCAAAAAGAACAATCGCATCATTGAGTTCCTTTTCCAACTTCACGTAGCTCAGGAGGAGACTAAATATGGATTAAAACCATCATCACTATTGCCCATACTCAATAGTGATGAATACCACGAAATGAACAATGTAAAATGCCGAGGTATTATGGGTATGGCCACCAATACTGAGGACGTCAAAATTGTAGAAAGGGAATTCAATGAACTTCACACAATCTATTCTTCACAAAAAGATCAAAACGAATGGAATATCCTTTCGATGGGCATGAGCAACGATTACCAAACCGCAGTAAAATCAAATTCAACGATGATTCGTGTGGGTAGCAAAATATTTAATTAAGTTTTGCCATAAAAAACATTGAACACGAAAGCAGTAAGTTTATAAAAGAGAAAAGGTCCCCGAGGGAACCTTTTCGATTGACTATGAAAACTCTAAATCCTGGGTCTCCCAACCCAAGTTCTTTAATCTATACAGAGTACTAAAAACTCTATTCCTGATTGTCGATCTAGTGCGAGAACAACTAAAAGTAAAATACACTGTAAGTTATCTTCATAATTAGAACAACGTAAATAAAAAAAGGTTGTGCAAAACACAACCTTTTTTAAAAGTATCTATAAATAAGAATTTTATGCTTCAACAACGTTCACGAATGAACGGTTATTCGCTTTTTTCTTAAACTCAACAACACCATCAGTAAGTGCAAATAAAGTATGATCTTTGCCTATACCTACATTTTGCCCTGGGTGATGTTTTGTACCTCTTTGTCTTACAATGATATTACCAGCGATACAATCTTGACCACCGAATATCTTAACGCCGAGTCGTTTTGATTCTGACTCTCTACCGTTCTTACTACTACCAGCTCCTTTTTTGTGTGCCATTGTTTTATCCTTTAATACTTTCTATTTGAATTTGAGTAAGATATTGTCTATGACCGTTTCTTACCTTATAACCTTTCCTTCTCTTCTTTTTGAACACGATAACTTTATCGCCTTTCAAATGCTGAAGTACTTTAGCCTTAACTGAAGCACCTTTAACACTAGGTGTTCCTACGTTGATTTTACCTGCATTATCTACAAGCATTACATTATCAAAACTAACAGATTTACCCTCATCTTCGGCTAATCTATGAACATACAATTTCTGGTCTTTCTCTACCTTGAATTGTTTCCCTGCTATATCTACTATCGCGTACATCTTGTTTTTAAAGAACTGCAAAGGTAAGAGTAAATTGCAAATACTCAAATACTCGGATTGTTTTTTAGCGATATTTCTTCACAAAAAAATATAAGATGTTGATAAGGATAATATCTTTTTATTACTTTTGCAGCCACTTTTAAAAACAATGGACTTAGTCAAGCATATAGAATCGACCCAAATCAGAACTGACTTACCAGAATTTGCAGCTGGAGACAACGTATCTGTACACTACAAAATACGTGAGGGGGAAAAAGAAAGAATCCAGGTATTCCAGGGAACAGTACTTCAAAGAAGAAACACAAAATTGGATGAGACTTTCACTGTTAGAAAAATGAGTAGTGGTATAGGTGTAGAAAGAATATTCCCTACGCACTCTCCTAACATCGACAAAATCGTCGTCAACAGAAGAGGTAAAGTAAGAAGGGCTCGTATCTTTTATCTACGCAAACTTTCAGGTAAAAGTGCACGTATTAAAGAAAAGAGATAATATTCAAATAATACTTAGTGAAAAGCCCGTCTTGGTATTACCACGATGGGCTTTTTTATTTACACACCAATCTTAGAATTCAAAAATCAAATAATGCAGCTTTCAGCAAAATATAATCCAGAAGGAATTGAGCAAAAATGGTATGATCAATGGATGGCTCACAAGCTATTTCACTCTGTACCTGATTCAAGACCTAGTTATACAGTAGTAATCCCACCTCCCAACGTGACTGGCATACTTCACATGGGACATATGTTAAATAACTCCATTCAGGACATCTTAGTCAGACGTGCTAGAATGCTTGGATATAATGCTTGCTGGGTGCCGGGTACTGACCATGCTTCTATAGCTACAGAGACCAAAGTTGTAATTAAATTAAAAGAAGAAGGAATATCTAAAGAGGATATTTCACGTGAAGAATTTTTAGAACACGCTTTTGATTGGAAAGATAAGTACGGTGGTATTATCCTTGAACAATTAAAAAAACTAGGCTGTAGTTGTGATTGGGAAAGAACCCGATTCACTATGGAGCCTAAGATGTCCGAGGCTGTAATAGACTCCTTTATTGATTTACATAAGCGAGGGTACATATACCACGGTACTCGTATGATCAATTGGGATCCCGTTGGTAAGACCGCTTTAAGTGATGAAGAAGTTAATCACGAGGAGCAGCAAGCTAAATTGTATTACGTAAAATACAAACTTGAAAATCAAGATGGATATATCAGTATAGCAACCACTCGACCTGAGACGATTATGGGTGATACAGCTATATGTGTGCATCCAGAGGATGAGAGATACACTTCACTTATAGGAACAAATTGTATAGTGCCTATGGTAGACAGACCAGTTCCTATCATTGCTGATGATTATATAGAAATTGACTTTGGTACAGGTGCTCTAAAAGTGACTCCAGCTCACGACATCAATGATTATGAGATTGGTAAGCGTCACAACCTTAATACTATAGACGTATTTAATGAAGACGGCACAATCAGTGAAGCAGCAGGAATATTTGTAGGAGAAGACCGATTTAAGGCAAGAAAACTTGCTGCAAAGAAATTAGAAGAGCTTGGTGTTCTTATCAAAACTGAGGACATTGTAAATAAAGTAGGTAAAAGTGAGCGAAGCAAGGCAGTAATAGAACCGCGTCTATCAGCTCAATGGTTTGTAGACATGAAAAAATTCATGGCAGACTACCCAGAAGCACTTGATCAGGTTATGGATGATGAGATTGTCTTTCATCCAAGTAAGTTTAAAAATACTTATAACCATTGGTTGTCTAATATTAAGGACTGGTGCATATCACGACAACTGTGGTGGGGTCACCGAATTCCAGCTTGGTATTCCCCTGCTGGAGATGTACAGATTGCAAAATCAGCTGATGAAGCATTGGATTTGTTCAACGATGCAAGTCTTAAAGCTGCAGATCTTCGTCAAGATGAAGATGTATTAGATACTTGGTTCAGCAGTTGGCTGTGGCCTATCAGTGTATTTGATGGTTTTGAAGATGATGGGAAAGACGAATTAGACTACTACTACCCTACTGCAGACTTAGTTACTGCACCTGATATTATCTTTTTCTGGGTAGCAAGAATGGTTATGGCAGGTCACGCATTTGAAGGTAAGAAACCATTTAACAATGTATATTTCACTGGCATAGTCCGAGACAAGGAAAGACGTAAGATGTCAAAGTCTCTTGGCAATAGCCCCGACCCTTTCGAATTAATGGATAGATATGGTACGGACGGTGTAAGAATGGGACTAATGCTAAGTGCTCCTGCGGGTAATGATATACTGTTTGATGAATCTCTTTGTGAGCAGGGAAGAAACTTTTGCAATAAACTCTGGAACTCTTTCCGTCTTATAATAGGTTTAGATACCACAACACAGAGGAATGATTACTACAATAGTTACGGAGATCTTGCTCACCAATGGATGGAATCAAAGCTGGCAGATACCATAAATACGGTAAATAGCCATTTTAACAAATTTCGTATATCAGACGCATTGATGGAGCTTTACAAACTTACAAGAGACGACTTCAGTGGATGGTATCTCGAGATGATTAAGCCAACTTATGGTGACCCTATTCCAGAACAAGACTTAAATAAAGCTGTAGCAATGTTCGATGCTATACTGAGGCTGCTTCATCCATTTATGCCGTTTATTACTGAAGAGTTATGGCAGAGTATACAACACAGAGATGGTCAATTTATAAACAATCAGGATTGGCCAGTATTACCTGAGACTGCAAATAATATTTCTGAAAATATTTTTAGCCTGATATCTGAAGTACGTGCCAAAAGAAATGAAAACGGAATATCTCCCAAGGTTGAAGCATTCTTAAATATAAAAACATCAAATTTCGATAGTTATAAAGCTGCTGAAGGAATTATCTCCAAACTCGCTAACGTATCTGAACTAAATACAGCATCCGACTCTCATGGATTTCAAGTCTTAATTGGTACTGACGAAGTCACGATTACTTTTAAAGATTTTGTGAAGAAAGTAGACACAAAAGCTATAGAAGGCGAGATCAAACGTTTAAAAAGCTTTTTGATTGGTATTGACAAGAAATTAACGAATAAGAAGTTTATGGCTAATGCAAAACCAGATGTGATTGAAAGAGAGGAGAAAAAGAAATCTGATACACTTAGTAAAATTCAAAGTTTAGAGGATCAGCTTTCTTAAATTAAAGTTACATTTTTTCATCCAATAATATCTACTGTTCAAATGGAACACTACGTTTTGTGATAAAGAGGTTCTATTTTTGAAAATCAAACATTTTAAGTGAAAAAGCTCCATTGGTTATTTGTTAAATCCTTCATTGGACCGTTCATTGGTATGTTTTTCATTGCTATTTTTCTGCTTTTGATGCAGACAGTTTGGAAGTACTTAGAAGATTTAGTAGGTAAAGGACTGGAGCTTAGCGTTATTCTTGAGTTCCTATTCTACTTTGCTATTCACCTTATTCCAATGGCTCTTCCACTTGCTATATTGCTATCTAGCATTATGGTTTTTGGGAATCTCGCGGAACGATATGAGTTAGTAGCTATAAAATCTGCAGGAGTGTCTCTACTGAGAGCTATGAGACCCATGTTTGGCATCAGTATAGTCTTAGCTGTGGCGGCATTTTATACTGCTAATAGTCTCATTCCAAAAGCTAATCTCAGTTGGGGTGCATTATTGTATGACGTGACCCAAAAAAAACCTGCGATGAATATAGTAGATAATGTATTTTTCAGGGATATTGAGGGCTACTCTATTCGTGTAGGCAAAAAGCACGAGGATAACCAGACAATCGAAGATGTTATTATATATGTAGATAGTTATAGAAAACCTGGGAATAACAATATTCTGATTGCCAAAAAGGGCAAAATGCTCATTAGTGATGATAAGCAGTTTATGACCTTGTATCTAGAAGACGGTCAACGGTATGAAGAATTGGTGAATGACCCCAGTTACAAAACCAGTATGCCTCACAATACAATGGCTTTTAAGACCTATAACCTCACGATAGATCTCAGTGAATTAGCATTTAACAGAACGGATAAAGAACGATTTTCAGAAGATCATAGGATGATGAATATAGCTAAGTTAGCTACAAGGATAGATTCATTAAATCGTTATATTGACAAGAAACAAAACAGTCTTTACAAATACTTAGCTCCTTACTTCTACCAAGTAAGAGATACTATTATTACTGATGACACAAGTGTTTCCAATAGGTTGGAGTACTTGCATTCATTAGCCTATGTAAAAGACAAGAAAAGTGATAAGAATGTAGCAGTAGACACCGCAATTCATGCAGATAAGCTTGCTTTCGTAAGTAATATTAAAGTATCTTCAAAAAACGATGCTAAGATTAAAACAGTGGAGGCTAAAAGTCCAAATATTGCCAAGCGTGAAAGGCTAATAGAAAATGCACTTCAGAGTGCAAATAATGCCAAACGTATCAGCATTAATAATATAGATGATGCTTCATCACAAAAAGAGTTAAGAGCTAAATACCAAGTAGAATGGCACCGTAAATTTACGCTTGCGGTATCTTGTATTCTACTTTTCTTTATAGGAGCCCCACTAGGAGCTATCATCAAAAAAGGAGGTTTTGGACTTCCTCTTGTAGTATCTTTACTCCTATTCATACTATATTACGTCATCAGTATATTTGGAGAAAAGTTAGTAAAACAAGGAGCTTTACCTCCTTCCACGGGTATGTGGCTAAGTACTTTTATTCTATTTCCTCTTGCAATATTTCTAACTTACAAAGCAAGTACGGACTCACAATTATTTAATCCAGAAGCGTATAAGAAAGTAATCAATATGCTTACCCCCTATTGGGCAAAAGGACATCTAAAGAAACGATAATGAAAATTCTCCAGGTTAGCAATAGAGTACCTTGGCCACTCAATGAAGGAGGTACTATAGGTATATATAACTATACTAGAGCATATGCTCATTTAGGTCATGAAGTTACCTTATTTTGTTTGGATGGGATAAAACACAATACCCCTGTAGAAGAAGCAAAAAAGGAATTAAGTAAATACGCTGAGGTATTCATCCACCCAATTGATACAGATATTTATAAAAGTGAAGTCCTTAGGCATCTATTGAGGAAAGAATCTTACAATGTAAGCCGATTTTATAATCAGGTTTTTGAAAGTGAGATTGCAGATTTATTAACAAGAGAGCAGTTTGATATTATTCAGTTGGAAGGGACTTTTACAGGTCCTTACATGGATATAATTAAAGAGAACTTTGACGGGCCTGTAGCTCTTAGAATGCACAATGTAGAGTATGAAATATGGGAGCGTTTAGCTGCCAATGAAAAGAATCCATTGAAGGCTACCTATCAAAATATCCTCTCCAAGCAACTAAAAAGGTATGAATCACAGCTGATCAAGAAAGCTGACATTATAGTCACTGTGACGGATGATGACGGTCAGAAATTTGAAAAGCTTCACCCAAGAGGAAATTATCTAACTATTCCAGCAGGCATAGACTTAGATAGATGGCAGTACAAACCTGCTGAGGACATTCATTCTTGGTATCATATCGGATCAATGGAATGGCTTGCCAATAAGAAAGCAGTACTCTGGTATATGGATAGTATACATCAAAAAGTAGCAACTATAGATGCTAAGTACCAACTTAAGCTTGCGGGCAAAGGAATAGGTAAATTGGACATACAAGGCGAACAAGTACAGGTAACTGATTACGTGGAAAATGCGATAGATTTTGTCTCTGAGAATGATGTGTGTATAGTTCCTTTAAAAAGTGGCAGCGGTATCAGACTTAAGATACTTGAAGCTATGGCAGCAGGTAAGCTTGTGATATCTACTACAGTAGGTGCTCAAGGTATAGCGTATCAAAAAGATGTACACCTCCTTATAGCTGATTCTCCGGAAGATTATGCTAAAATATACAAGTCCCTCCTCAATGGGAAAATTGACTTCAAAAAAATCGTAAGTAATGCTCGTACTTTAATAGAGGACAGCTACTCCACATCTGCTCTTGCTAAAAAGCAGCTTGAAATCTATAAAGCTCTATAATCAAGAAAACAACAAGGTAAAAAAAGGGTGAATCAATTAATTGGTTCACCCTTTTTAATTCTTGAAATACGCAGCTTAGTCCACTGTTATCTCTTCAATTTTTCCGTAGCCAAGATTATTTAAACCTTCTCTAATTTTATAAGCGTGTCCAACAACAATGATTACCATATTGTCTGGTTTTAACATCTTAGATGCTATTGCATTAATGTCTGAAACACTCATACTATTTATCATCTCAGCTTGTTGAGTCGTATAGTCTTTAGGCAAATTGTAATCTGCAATTGAACTTAAGAAATTCAACTTATCAAAAGGAGTCTCGTAATTCAATGCTTCACTTAAGGTGATAGAAGATTTTGTAAAATCTAACTCTTCTTGAGTGATACCACTTTTAGCGAAGTTATTGACCTCTTTCATTAGTTCAGTGATAGCACTATCTGTAGCTTCTTTCTTGATCTCTGAAGAGAATCTATAAACACCGTAGTGTTTGTTACCGCTAAATCTAGATCTCGCTCCGTAAGTGTACCCTTTATCTTCTCTAAGGTTAAGGTTAATTCTGCTATTGAATGCTCCACCTAACGTAAAGTTCATTACACCTGATTTGAAGTAATCTCCATTGTAATCAAACTTAGGACCTGGATGACCAGCGTATATTGTACTCTGAGCCGCATAAGGCTTATCTACTAAGTAAACTGTGGTCTTCTCTGGCATTTTCAATTCGGGAATGGAAGGAATTTCCACATTCTTATTCTCCCAGCCCTTAAGGAAAGCAAGTTTTGAAAGAGCATCATCTTTACTTATATCTCCAGATATAACTAGTGTACTTACGTTTGGAGAATAGTAAGTCTCATAGAACGCTTTTACATCATCAAGATCAATTTTACTCAATGACTTATAGTTTCCGTAGTAGTACTCCTCCAAGATAGAACCTTCATACATTATGCTATTCCAAGCCTTAGAAGCCATCACAGATGGATTGGTTTTTTGGTTTTTCAATCCTTCTAAGATTTGATCTTTGATACGCTTGAAGTCTTTCTCATCAAAACGTGGCTCAAATAAAGCATCTTTTAATAATGCTAGTGTAGCATCTACATTCTCAGCAAGACAACTTACAAATACAGAACTACTCATTGTACCGCTATTAAAGCGTATACTACTACCTAGTTTATCCAATTCTCTAGAAAACTGCTCTGTAGTTAAAATTTTCGTTCCTTCACCCATCATACTGCTTGTCATCATTGCAGTACCTGTATTTACTTTTTTGTTAGCTGCGAGCAAGTGTCCACCTTCCATTTCTATATAGAAGTACGCTAAAGGAGCTTCAGTACTCTCATTACCTATGATGCTAAGGCCGTTATCAAATTTAGCGGTATAAAAATCCGGAATAGTAAATGCTTTAGCTGCTGGTTTTGACGGACGTTGAGATCTATCAAAATCGTCCTTTGGTAGAGTGTAAGTCAAGCCTTGGTACTGCTCATCTACCACTTTTTTCTCATTGGCATGTGGATTGACACTTTTTGGAGTATCATCGTCTTCATCTCTTTCAGCTTCTCTCTCTACTCTCAAGATTACAGCCTTTCTATTCTTGATGTATTTGTTGTATACACGAACAATGTCTTCCTTAGTCACTGCATTATATCTATCTATATCATCTTGAAGGTTGTAACCATTTCCTTTCATCATACTGTAGCTACTTAATACTTCGCTTTTTGACTGTACACTTGTAAGTGCAGAGTAGGTAGATGACAATACTTGTGCTTTGGTGATTTGTAAATCCTCATCAGTAACACCACGAGTTTCGAATTCTGCTAGTGAAGCTCTGATTTTATCTTCGGTTTCTTTGAAAGAAATACCTCCAGCTATTGATGGTTTCGTCACTACCTGAATCTGAAACATACCAGCAAGCTCTAGTGTAGAATGACCAGCACTTGCTTGAAGAGCTAACTCTTCCTTGGTTAAGTTTTTATATAAAATTGAGTTATTACCACCACCAATTATCTCAGATAAGATATCAAGTGCAGCTTCATCTTTATGATATTCTGGCACTGTTGGGAATGCAAACAATGTAAGTGGAGCAAAGATATTGTCCGTCGTGTTCACATAGTAATCCATAGATAACTGAGGCTTCTTAGGATACATTTCTCTCACTTCAGGACATTTTGCTATACCACCATAATATTTCTCAACCCACATTTTAACTTCATCTGGATTTACGTCACCCGATACGACAACAGTTGCATTGTTAGGCCCGTACCATCTTAAAAAGAAATTTCTTAAATCATCATAACTAGCTATATCTAAATCATCTACATAGCCAATAGGTGTCCACTCATAAGGATGATTTGCAAATAGTGATTTAAAAAGCACTTCACTCACCATACCATAAGGTTGATTATCGTAACGTTGTCTTTTCTCGTTTTTTACTGCGTCTCTTTGGTTTTCAAATTTCTTTTGAGTGAAACCTTCAAGGTGAGTACCCATTCTATCAGCTTCAAGCCATAACACAGTCTCAGTCATATTAGAAGGAACCGTTTGGTGATATACAGTCTTGTCAAAAGAGGTATATGCATTATTCGTTCCACCTGCTTCACTGATTATCTTGAAATGCTCCTCGTCTCCAATATTGGCTGAGCCTTGGAACATCATATGCTCAAAGAAGTGTGCAAAACCACTATTTCTAACACTCTCTCTAGCACTACCTACGTGGTATGCAACTTGAACGTGAGCGATAGGATCAGAATGATCTTCGTGTATAATAAGCGTAAGCCCATTTTGCGGCAAAGTATACTTCTGATAAGGAATGATAACTTTACCTTCAGTTGGTTCTACTTTCTCGACCAGCTGAAAATTGGATTGAGCAGCAGATAGTATGCTGATAATCATAAGATTTAATACAAGTGATATTTTTCTCATAAAAGATGATTTATTTGATGCGTGCAAAAAAAAGAAAAATCAAGTACAATTAAACGGCATATCGATAAACTGATACTCAGAAAGGATTTAATTTACTCGGCTAGCCTATTTATAGGTGGTTGATGCTCACTCAAGAGATAACCAAGCAGTTTCATACGATTTTCTTAATGCGTTCAATAGTTTCAGTGCATCAGACCTATCAACA
>ENA-UZWV01013101-UZWV01013101.1-metagenome-genome-assembly--contig:-Day-3-1m-contig-13101_pt1 | contig 12224 bp, 10 predicted proteins | sample MGYA00260342_ERZ794902 | MGnify/ENA metagenome assembly ERZ794902
ATCAGTGATTTCAACCACCGGCAAAAACCCCCTAATCGATTGCAGTTTGCGCCAAATATCTTGCCGAATTTGGCGCGCCAAACGCGGCGCAGACATCAGGGGCATAGAAATCTCGCGGCTGATATCAAACCGCGCTGGAAGCCGGCGCGCCAATGTGAAACATGGTCCATCATAGATTTCGAACCAATTGCCGCGCTTGATGGTTTTCTGGTGCATGCTCAGCTCACATCACTACTAAAAATCAAAGTAAAACCTTTTTACAATGGTATATTATCATGCTTTTTCCATGGATTTTTCAGCTGCTTACCGCGCAGGGATGCAAAAGCCCTCGAGACCCGTTTGCGGGTTGATTTGGGTTGAATAACCTCATCTATAAAGCCCAGCTCTGCGGCCACGAACGGATTGGCAAACCGGTCTTCGTAATCGGCTGTATGTTGCGCGATTTTATCTGCATCGCCCAAATCGGCGCGATGAATAATCTCGGTTGCGCCCTTGGCCCCCATCACAGCAATCTCGGCGGTGGGCCAGGCATAGTTAAAATCACCCCGTAAATGTTTTGAGGACATCACATCATAGGCTCCGCCATAGGCTTTGCGGGTGATCACGGTTACTTTTGGCACCGTGGCTTCGCCATAAGCAAAGAGCAATTTCGCACCATGCTTGATCACCCCACCATATTCTTGCGAGGTGCCGGGCAGGAACCCCGGCACATCCACAAGCGTCAGAATTGGGATTTCAAACGCATCGCAAAACCGCACGAACCGGGCCGCTTTGCGCGAACTGTCAATATCAAGGCATCCCGCGAGCACCATGGGTTGGTTCGCCACGATGCCGACGCTTTGCCCCTCTAATCGAATAAACCCAGTTAAGATGTTCTTTGCAAAATCTTCCTGAATTTCAAAAAAATCACCTTCATCGGCGATTTTAAAAACCAATTCCTTCATATCATAAGGGGTGTTGGGATTATCAGGGATCAAAGTATCCAATGACGCCTCAATGCGGCCCGGCTCATCAAAAAACGGGCGTATGGGTGGCTTTTCACGGTTGTTCAAAGGCAGAAAATCAACCAAACGACGGGCCTCGCTCAACGCAACGATATCATTCTCATACGCCGCATCCGCAACAGATGATTTCTTGGTATGCGTCGCGGCGCCGCCCAATTCTTCGGCCGTGACCACCTCATTGGTCACCGTTTTGACCACATCGGGCCCCGTGACGAACATATAAGAGCTGTCTTTGACCATCAGAATGAAATCGGTCATCGCGGGGGAATAGACCGCGCCACCGGCGCAAGGACCCATGATCAAGCTGATTTGCGGCACCACGCCAGAGGCCAAAATATTACGCTGGAACACTTCGGCATATCCTGCAAGCGAGGCAACCCCCTCTTGGATACGTGCTCCACCAGAATCGTTTATGCCAATCACCGGCGCGCCATTTTGCAACGCCATATCCATGATTTTACAAATTTTTTGGGCATGCGTCTCAGAGAGCGAGCCCCCGAACACGGTGAAATCTTGCGAGAAAACATAAACCATTCGGCCATTAATCGTGCCCCAACCGGTGATCACACCATCGCCGGGCGGGCGCTGTTTTTCCATACCAAAATCAGTGCAGCGATGCGCAACAAACATGTCAAACTCTTCGAAACTGTCTTCATCCAACAGCAGCTCAACCCGCTCGCGCGCGGTTAATTTACCCTTGGCATGCTGCGCCTCTATGCGCTTGCTGCCGCCGCCTTGGCGCGCAACGTCGCGGCGCTGCTCAAGCTGTTGCAAAATATCTTTCATCTTGACTCCTTCGGCAATCTGCCGCTTCTGCTATACTGCTTGCGGTGTAACGCAAAGAAGATTTATGCAAATTTGCAAATAAATCTGCGGATTAAAGTGCTAATTTGTTAATTTGCTAACTTTATTTTAGCCAGCAAAGAGATAACCCCATCCGCCTTCTTCTGGATGGTTAAGGAGCGTATATGATCGAAAGACCCAAGGCCCAGTTTCTTAACCGGCAAACCCAGCCGCATATGGCCACGCTGATTTTGATGGTCAGCATTTCGGCGCTGGCGATGAATATCTTTTTACCAAGCCTCCCGCGCATGGCGGATGAGTTTGGCACCAGCGCCGCCATTTTAGGGTTGTCAGTGAGCGTATATCTGGCGATCAGCGCACTGGTTCAGTTATTCTCGGGGCCGCTTTCGGACATGCAGGGGCGCCGTCACGTCACTCTTTGGTCGATTGCCCTGTTCACGGCGGTCAGCATCGCCATTACCTTTTGTCAAAGCACCGAGTCATTTTTGATTTTGCGCGCAATCCAATCTGTCATCGCAAGCGTTTTTGTGATTTCGCGCGCCATCGTACGCGACACCACCGATACCGCAAGTTCGGGCTCTCGGATCGCCTATATCATGATGGGTATGGCGCTGGTGCCGATGTTCGGGCCAGCTTTGGGCGGGGTGATTGATGCCTATTTTGGCTGGCGCGCTAATTTTTGGATTCTAAGCCTGCTGGGGGTGGCGCTTTGGCTCAATTGCTTTTTTGACCTTGGCGAAACCGCGCCAACGGCAGATGTGAAATTCCAAGCGCATTTTGCGCTCTACCCCGATCTTTTGCGTTCAAAACGGTTTTGGGGGTATTGCTTCACCTCCGCATTGGGATCAGGCGCCTTCTTCGCCTATCTGGGCGGGGCCCCTTTTGTTGGCTCTGAAATATTCAACTTAAGCCCAGAGGCGCTCGGGCTATTCTTCGGCGCACCGGCAGCGGGATATTTTTTGGGAAACTTTTTCACCGGGCGGTTTTCGTCGCGGATCGGCCTTGATGCGATGATTTTTTGGGGGCTGGCCTTGAACTTATTTGGCCTCACCGCCTCTTTGGCCGTATTCTACAACGGCATGGGGTCAGCAATCAGCTTTTTTGGCTTCATGACCTTTGTCGGATTTGGCAATGGATTAAGCATTCCCAACGCCACGGCCGGCATGCTCGCCATACGCCCAGATCTTGCCGGCGCCGCCTCAGGGCTTGGCAGCGCCATTATGATTGCGGGCGGGGCGGCCTTATCCGCCCTTGCCGGCGCCGTTTTAACGCCAACCAGCGGCGCCACGCCCCTGCTATGGTTGATGTGGAGCTCGGTTGCCGCAGGGGTGATCTGCATGATCTATGTCAAAAAACGCCACCGCAGTATTCAAACCTCTTGACGCCTCTACCATAATTAGCAAGCTTAGCAGATCATTTTTGAAAATTTGCAAATCGGGGTAACAATGGCCGTTCAAAAGCTCTATGCCGGCGCCAAGCTGCGCGATCTACGCCGTAAGCTGAGCCTGACACAAAAGGAATTTGCCGCGCGGCTGGGCGTGTCGCTGCCCTATTTGAATCAGATTGAAAACAACAACCGGCCCGTTTCCAGTTCTATTCTCTTGGCATTGGCCCAAGAATTCGGCTTTGACATCACAGAATTATCAAGCGGAGAAAGCGAGCGGCTTGTCAGCGATCTGCGCGAAGTTCTGGTGGACCCGATTTTTAGCGAAGCGCAACCCTCGCTTGGCGATCTGCGGCTGGTGGCGTTTAATGCCCCGGCCTTTAGCCGCGCATTTCTGGATCTACACCGCGCGTATAAAAACACCCAAGAACGCATGATGTCATTTGATGAAGCCTTGGGTTGGCAAGACGGGCATATGCAGCCCAACCCATGGGAAGAGGTACGTGATTTCTTTCATTATTGCGACAATTACCTGGATGCGGTGGATAAAGCGGCCGAACGTTTCGCGCATGGGTGGCAGGGGCCCAACTGGCTGCGTGGAAACGTTGAAAAGGCGCTTGCAGGCTTAGGAATACGCGTGGAATTAAGCGACCAAACCCCATTGCGGCACTATGATAAAACCCAAAACCGGCTGAGCTTGAGCGCCCATGCCAGCCCACCAACGCAAATTTTTCAACTCTGCCTGCAATTTGCCCTGATCACAGAAGAGCCTTTGCTCGAGGCCACATTGGATTTGGCGCGGTTTCAAACACCTCAAGCCCGCGATATTGCAAAAATTGGTCTGGCCAATTATTTCGCCGGCGCCGTGATGATGCCCTACAGAATATTTTTGCAGGCGGCTCAAGACGAGCGCCATGACCTAGAGCGGTTGGCCCGCCACTTTGGAGCGTCGTTAGAACAAGTCGCGCATCGGCTCTCTACGCTGCAAAGGCCCGGCGCAAAAGGTATTCCCTTTTTCTTCGTGCGCGTCGACCAAGCAGGCAACATCACCAAACGCCATTCTGCGACGCGGCTGCAATTTGCGCGCTTTGGCGGCGCGTGCCCGCTGTGGAATGTGCATCGCGCCTTTGAAACACCGGGGCGATTTTTGCGGCAATTGGCCGAAACGCCAGATGGAGCGCGTTACATTTCGCTTGCCCATGATGTGTCAAAAACCGGGGGCGCGTTTGGGGCTCCGGCGCACCGCTATGCCATTGCGCTGGGCTGCGAAGTGAAACATGCCGCGACCATGGTCTATGCCGATGGAATGGACCTTGACACCCCGCATGCCTATGAACCTATTGGCGTTTCATGCCGGGTCTGTGATCGGCGCGCCTGCCACCAACGCGCGCTGCCCCCGTTAGATAAAGAGCTTAGCATTGATCATGATCTACGCGAAAACCTTCCCTATTCCATCCAGTGATCGCTGAAAATCGCCGCGCTGTTTAAGACCCGCTTCTTTAGCGCTGGCTGGTCTGCCAATCCGGCGCCAACCAGGGCTGTGAATTGGCGCGCGCAAGCGGCGTTTTACCCAAAATAAGATCACTGGCTTTCTCGCCAACCATGATCGAAGGCCCGTTTAAATTGCCATTGGTGATTTGTGGAAAAATGCTGCTATCAACCACGCGCAGCCCCTTAACACCAATCACATTTGTTTGCGGATCGACCACCGCCAAAGGATCATCCACCGCCCCCATTTTACAGGTACCGCAGGGATGATAGGCGCTTTCGGCATGGGCGCGGATAAATCCGTCAATCTGGGCATCGGTTTGCAACGCAACGCCGGGTTGAATTTCGTGTTTTACAAACGGCCGAAAGGCCTCTTGCGCGAAGATCTCTCGCGTGAGGCGAATACCGCGGCGGAAATCTATCCAATCTTTTTCGGTAGACATATAGTTAAAGGTAATTTTTGGGCTGTCTTCCGGCTTGGCCGACCGCAAAGTAACCGCCCCGCGAGACGGGCTGCGCATCGGGCCTATATGGGCTTGAAATCCGTGCCCCTCTGAGGCTGCCTGGCCATCATAGCGCACCGCGATGGGCAAAAAATGAAATTGCAAATCGGGATATTCTACCCCCGCGGCCGAACGAATAAATCCGGCGCTTTCAAATTGATTAGACGCGCCAGGGCCGCTGCGCGTCAACGCCCATTGCAGCCCAACCCGCGCCTTTCCAAGCAGGTTCCAATATTTAAACAGGCTCACCGGTTGGCTGGCGGCCATTTGAATATAGACCTCCAAATGATCCTGAAGATTTTGGCCAACGCCAGGGCGGTCCGCCACTATTGGGATGCCATGAGCGGTCAGATGCGCGGCAGGGCCAATCCCAGAGAGCATCAATAGTTTCGGGGAATTGATCGAAGAGCTTGCTAAAATCACTTCTTTTTTGGCCCGAACGGTTTTCAAGCCCCCGCCTGCCAAAAGCTCAACCCCAACCGCGCGACGTCCGGAAAACACGATCTTACGCGCCAGGCCACGGATCAGATTGCAATTTTCACGTTGTAAGGCAGGGCGCAGATACGCTTTTGCAGCGGACCAGCGGGCCCCTTTGTGAATGGTATGCTCCATCGGGCCAAAGCCCTCTTGCTGCTGGCCGTTATAATCGTCGGTCAGCTGATAGCCGGCCTGCCGGCCAGCCTGCACAAAAGCCTGCACCAAGGGGTTATCGCGCTTGCCGCGCGTCACGTGCAACGGGCCATCGCTTCCGCGCCAGCTGGCATCGCCGCCATGCCCGGCCGGATCCCAGGTTTCCATACGTTTATAATAGGGCAGCACATCCGCGTAAGACCAGCCGCTGGCCCCCATTGCCTCCCACGTGTCAAAATCTTTGGCATGGCCGCGCACATAAACCATGCCATTGATGCTAGAAGACCCCCCAATCACCTTGCCGCGCGGGCAGGCAAGCCGCCGCCCGCCCAGATGCGGCTCGGGCTCGGACCGATAGCCCCAATCATAGCGCTTCATATTCATCGGAAAGCTCAACGCGCCGGGCATCTGAATAAGCGGGCCCGCATCGCTGCCGCCATATTCCACCACCAGGACCGAAGCCCCCGCCTCGCTTAAGCGATACGCAAGGGCGCAGCCCGCGCTGCCAGCTCCGACAATCACATAATCGGCTTCTGCCGCGCTCATGCGCGCCACCTCAGGTTCCGTGCATAAATGTGGATACCCGCGCGTTCAAAACGGTGCATCAACATCCCCCATACGCACATAGACCGATTTCAACTGCGAATAATGCTCGATCGCGTTTTTCGAGTTTTCGCGCCCGATACCGGATAATTTCATACCGCCAAAAGGCGCCTCGACGGGGGCATCATTATATGAATTGATAAAGCAACTGCCCGCCTGCAATTTACCAATTACACGATGCGCGCGGCTTATATCACGGGTAAAAACCCCTGCAGAGAGGCCATATTCGGTGTTATTCGCACGCGCCACCACATCCCCCTCATCATCAAAATCCAAAACGCTGAGAACGGGCCCAAAGATTTCCTCGCGCGCGATCGTCATCTGATCGCTGACATCTGCAAACACGGTCGGCGCCAAATAATAGCCCGGGCGCTCAAGCCGCCGCCCGCCGCAGACCAGCCGCGCGCCCTCGGAAATACCTTGCGCGATAAACCCCTGAACAATCTGCATCTGCCGATCACTGACCAGCGGGCCAAAATTTGTGGTTTCATCGAGCGGATCGCCGATCACCGCCTGTTCAAGCCGCGCGCTTAAACGATCCAAAAACGCCTCTTTAATGGCCTTATGCACAAATACCCGCGTGCCATTGGAACAAATTTGACCTGACGAGTAGAAATTCGCCAGGATCGCCCCGCCAACGGCATTTTCCAAATCCGCATCTTCAAATATAATCAGCGGCGATTTACCCCCCAGCTCAAGCGTCACCTGCTTCAGACCCACGGCCGCGCTTTGGTAAACTTTGCGCCCCGTTGCCACCGATCCGGTGAGCGAAACTTTGTTGATGCGCGGATCCTGCAGCAACGCCGCCCCAACATCGCCCTGCCCTTGTACAACGTTGAACACGCCATCTGGCAAACCAGCTTCACTGAGGATTTCGGCGATTTTCAGCGCGCAAAGTGGCGTGGTTTCTGATGGTTTGAAAATCATCGCATTGCCGCAAGCCAAGGCTGGCGCAGCTTTCCAGCAGGCGATTTGGGTCGGGTAATTCCAGGCACCAATGCCAAGACAGATCCCCAAAGCTTCGCGGCGCGTATAGACCCAATCTTCGCCAAGCTGGATATGCTCTCCAGTCACATTTCCCGCCAAACCCCCGAAATATTCAAGCGCATCGGCGCCGCTGGTGGCATCCGCATAAAGCGTTTCCGAAAGCGGTTTGCCCGTATCATGGGTTTCCAGCACCGATAGTTCTCGGTTGCGGGCGCGGATCAGATCGGCAGCGCGGCGCAATACGCGCCCCCGTTCAGTGCCCGAGCGCGCCGCCCAGTCCTGCTGCGCGGCCTGCGCCGCGCCGAGCGCCTGCTCGATAATCTGATCCGTACCCGCGTGTATCTGTGCGATAACAGCCCCTGAAGCGGGGTATATCACGTCAAACCGCGACCCGCTTTTATCTTCAACATAGCGCCCACCGATAAAATGGCTTGCCGTTGGCTGCGTGCTAGACATGCATATCCCCCTTCAAAGCTGCGCGGAAAGCCCTAGCAGAAAAAGTGATATAGATAAATAAAAATTTATATGGCCATATTAATTTTGATATATTTCTTGAAATTTTACCCCAGCCACGTCAGATAAACCCCATGGAAAGACGCAGCATTCGTGACATACGCAATTCAGAATTCATTCAAGCCACTTTGCAAGCGGTACAACAGAAAGGATTTCAGAATGTCACTTTAAGTGAAATCGCTGCCTATGCGAGCACCACAGCTGCCAGCATAACCTATCATTTTGGCAGCAAAGAAAACCTGCTGGAAGCTACGATGCGCCACTTACTCGAACTCTTGCGCCGTGAGGTCATCAACAATCTAAAAGAAGCCAAGACACCCAAACAACGCCTGCAAGCCGTTTTAACTGCAAACTTTTCCGATTCTCTCTTCACCAAAACCCATTGCAATGTCTGGGTGCAGTTTTGGTCAGCCGCGCCCTACCAACCCGCGCTGGCGCGGCTTCAAAAAATCAATCGCTCTCGCGTGGCCAGCCATTTGCGCCGCGAAACGCAGCTCCTGGTTGCTTCAGAGCGCCAACACATGGTGGAACAGGCGCTGCAGTCCTATATAGACGGAGTTTGGATAAGTGCGGCGCAATCCACGGCTGTGATAGACGCTAAAGCCGCGCGTACAGATATCAATAATTTATTGGATCTGCTCGTAAGCGCCGGCTAACCCCCTCTGGGAAAGCGCTGTTGGCTTTCCAAAATATTCAGATCCATATGGTTGCGCATATAGCGTTCAGAGGCATCTTGCAGCGGCTGGTAATCCCAAGGGTAATAGCCCCCCTTGCGTACCGCCTCATACACCACCAAGCGGCCCGCCTGGCTTTGTCGAACAGCGGCGTCAAAGGCGTTAAGATCCCAGCGCGCCTCGGATTTTGCCTTGAGCGACGCCACCGTGCCCTGATGCGCCGGCAGATTGGCCAAATTTACCCGCTCTTGCGGGTCCACCTCCAAATCAAACAACTGATCCGGATCCAGCAAACAGCGGTTATATTTCCAGCGCCCATAGCGCAAAGACACCAGCGGAGCATAAGAGCCTTCTGCCGCGTATTCCATCGCCACGGGCGCGCTGCGCGCTTGACCATGCGCCAGCGGCACCAAAGTTTCACCGGCCGTCCAAGGCTGCAAAGCGTCAAGCGATATGCCAGCCAGATCGCAGAGCGTTGGGCAGACATCCAGCGTTGAAACCGGCTGGGTCAGCAGCCCCGCGGGCAGCTCTGGCGCCGATATCATCAAAGGCACCCGCGCAGACCCCTCATAAAAAGACATTTTAAACCACAAGCCCCGCTCACCCAGCATATCCCCATGATCTGAAACAAAAACAATATGGGCTTCTTGCTGCGTGGTTTCTAACACCTCTAAAATCTCACCAATTTTATCGTCAAGATAGCTGATATTGGCGAAATAGGCGCGGCGGGCGTCACGGATCATCGCCTCGCTCAAAGAATATGAGCGCCAATCATTGGCATCAAATAACCGTTGTGAATGCGGATCATGCTCGGCATAAGGAAGCGCTGCAACCGCGGGGCTGAGATGCGCGCAATCCTCATAAAGATCCCAGTATTTTTTGCGTGCAACGTAAGGATCATGTGGATGCGTAAAGCTAACGGTGAGGCACCAGGGGCGATCATCTTTGCCACGCGCCAGATCGTATAATTTACGGCAGCTTTGATAAGCAACCTCATCATCATATTCAAGCTGGTTTGAAATTTCACCGATCCCCGCACCCGTCACCGAACCCATATTGTGATACCACCAATCAATGCGCGTGCCAGGTTTGCGGTAATCCGGCGTCCACCCAAAATCAGCGGGGTAAATATCGGTGGTCAAACGCTCCTCAAACCCGTGCAACTGATCCGGACCAACAAAATGCATTTTGCCAGATAGGCAGGTTTGGTAGCCTGCCGCGCGCAAATGATGCGCATAGGTGGGTATAGAGGCTGCAAATTCAGCAGCATTGTCATAGACCCCCGTTGTCGAGGGCAATTGCCCCGACATGAATGAGGCCCGCGCCGGCGCGCATAACGGGCTGGCGGTATAGGCATTGGCAAACCGCGCCGAGCGCTGCGCCAGGCGTTTTAAATGCGGCGCGTGCAGCCAGTCGGCAGGGCCGTCCGGAAACAGAGTTCCATTCAACTGATCAACCATAATAATTAGAATATTTGGGGAAGATGTCATGCAAGCGCCTCTTTCAGATACAGGTTACTCGGTCAGAGCCTCCAAAAGGTAAAAGCCTAGACTTTTGTAGCAGGAACTGGGGGGGTGCGCAGACGACGTTGCAAAACCGCCTCGCGCCAGCTGATAAAACTGACCGATGCCAAAATTGTGCCGCCCCCAATCACCACCCATGGATCGAGCGGTTCGTCAAAAAACACCATCCCAACCGACACCGCCCAGACCAGCTGTAAAAACGTAACCGGCTGCGTGATGTTCACGGGCGCTGCAGCAAAGGCCAGCGTCATCGTGTAATGCCCCAATGTGGCAAAGCAGGCCACACCAAAAAGGATAAGCAAATCGTTAGTCGAGGGCGGAACCCAAACCATCCATGCCATCGGCGCCAGCCCCACCGTGACAAAGAGTGAAAGCATCACAACGATTGTACCCGCCGAAACTTGATCGCTGAGCCGTTTGGTTAACAAATAAGAGCAGGCAAAAAATACCGCAGCCAACAGCATCGCCAGATGCCCCATATCCACGCTGCGAATACCGGGACGCAAAATAATCAAGGCCCCCACCAACGCAATGCCGACGGCGATCACCCGCCGCAACGCCAGTTTTTCGCCCAAAAATAACGCCGCCCCCAACGTCACATAAATCGGCGATAGGTAATTCATCGCCGTTACATCCGCCAAAGGAATCCGCGCCATCGCAAAAAACCATAAAAACACCGCCCCCACATGCGCCGCGCCGCGATACACAAAAAGCCGCATCAACGGCTGAGAAAAGTCGCTTTTGAAAACCGACCCCAGCATCGGCACCAGCAAGACCAAGCCCAAAGCATATCGCAAAAACGCCGCCTCAGCGGCGGGCATATCCGGCCCTAAATATTTCACCAAGGAGGTGACGCCCACAAACATAAGCCCCGTCACGATCATCCATAAGATGCCGCGTAAGGTCGATGAAGAAGAGCGTTCGGTCATGGCGTTACTGAAAAGCTAAATAGCCCCAAAGCACAAGAGCTAATGAGACGCGAGCAGGCTGTAAGCGATTGCCCACATCACAAGCGCAATCCCGATGTCTAAAATCTGCCATGCGCGGGGATTGGCAAAAAATGGCGCCAAAAGACGCGCGCCGAAGCCCAATCCGAAGAAAAACGTAAAACTGGCTAGCATCGCCCCTAAACCAAAACCCAACGGGCTTTCAGATTGGTTCGCAATCCCCCCCAGCAAAATCACCGTATCAAGATATACATGGGGATTTAAAAAGGTCAGCGCCAAGCAGGTGAACAAGGCCGCCGATAAAGACATCACATCGCCCATTGCATCCAAAGCGTGATTGCCACGCCAAGCCGATATCATGCTGCGTATACCATAGGCGAACAGAAACAACGCCCCTGCAAAGCGGATCCAGCTCATAAGGTTGGGCAGGGCCTCCAAAAGAGTGCCCAAACCAAACACCCCCAGAAAAATCAACAGCGCATCAGAAGCCGCACAAAGCAACACGATCGGCAAAACAAAACGGCGCATCAACCCCGCCTTCAACACGAAGGCGTTTTGCGCTCCGATCGCAAGGATCAACGAAAAACCAAGGCCAAAGCCCAAAAAGAAAGGTTCGATCATGATATAGGTCTTGCGAAGATCATCCGCGACACAAGCCATAAAACACAAGGCAACACAACCGTAGAACAGCCCCCCCCTACGCGATGGGGCTTGTATAGCTTCCCGCTTTGGTATTGGGAGCATGCGACAGTAACCCGCGCCCGATCAAGGCCTTCAAACACCTGTGGAAGGTCGGCTGCGCCATGCCCAACAACAAAGCGTGCCTTTTAATATCAACAGATTTTGCAGTGCCACCCGCCAAATAAATTTCTGTGTAAGACGCGTAGAACACGTCTTTTTCGTTTTGGGTCAATGCCCCAAGGCCCACTTCGTCTTCCAGACCCAAAAGCAGCTCGCGCATTTGCGCCATTTTAAAGTATCGTTGGGACATTATTCACCTGTCACAAACGCCAAATGACCGTTTGATCGATTTAATTGCCGAAACCATAAAAGTCTTAAAACCATACCTGAAGTCGATCAAAAAACTGTCTGACTTTCAATACAAAATTGTGTCAATTAAAAAGTTATCATAATGACTTAAGGAAATCTTTGCATTGACCCTGC
>ENA-UZWV01006354-UZWV01006354.1-metagenome-genome-assembly--contig:-Day-3-1m-contig-6354_pt1 | contig 12215 bp, 10 predicted proteins | sample MGYA00260342_ERZ794902 | MGnify/ENA metagenome assembly ERZ794902
ATTATTTTTTTTGGATCAGAATGTATAATTTCATCTTGTTGATTAGGGTCAAAACCTGTGGCAATTACTGTAACAGAAATTGAGCTTTCTAAATTCAAATCCTCACCTACTCCCATTATAATATTAGCTCCGTGCCCAGCTTTTTCTTGGATATAGTCATTTATAAGACCGATTTCATCAATTGTTATTTCTTCTTTTCCAGAGACAATTAGTAATAAAACGTTTTTAGCTCCAGTAATTCTATTATCATTTAAAAGAGGGGAATCAAGAGCAGATGAAATGGCTTCAATTGACCTTTTAGTACCTGCAGCCGTAGAAGAACCCATTATAGCATTTCCGCTATTAGATAGTACTGTTTTAGCATCTTTTAAATCAATATTTTGAGTATAATGATGAGTAATAACTTCAGCTATTCCTCTTGATGCTGTAGCTAATACTTCATCAGCTTTTGCAAATCCTTCTTTAAATCCTAAATTTCCGTAAATATCTCTTAAATTATTATTATTAATTACAATTAAGGCATCTACTTCTTTTCTTAATTTTTCAATTCCTGTTTTGGCTTGTTGTTCTCTTATCTTACCTTCAAATTGGAATGGCATAGTAACTATTCCAACAGTTAATATATCCATCTCTTTAGCTAATTTTGAGATTACTGGGGCTGCTCCGGTGCCGGTGCCTCCTCCCATTCCTGCAGTTATAAAAACCATTTTAGTATTAGTTTCAAGCATTTTCTTTAAATCATCAAAACTTTCAACTGCTGCTTTTTCTCCAATTTCAGGATTTGCACCAGCTCCTAAACCTTCTGTTAATGAAATACCAAGCTGAATTTTGTTCTCAACTTTACTGTTTTCTAAAGCTTGTGAATCAGTGTTACATACAACAAAATCAACTCCTTTTATTCCTTTAGAGTGCATGTAGTTAATTGCATTACTTCCACCACCACCAACTCCGATGACTTTTATTACATTACTTTGATTTTTAGGTAAATCAAATGGCAAATTATTTATTTCTGGGTTTAAGTGCATAATCTTTAATTTATTCGGCGTTATCTAAAAATGTTTTTATTTTTTCTGTAAACTGTTCAAAAATTGTTAACCTTTCACTTTGGTTTGTATCATCAATTTCTTCAAGCTCATTTTTATCTATATCTTCTTTTTTATTACTTTTTTTACTAATTTTTGTTGAGTTCATTACCAAGCCAACAGCCGTAGCATACATAGGACTAGAAATATCTATTGAGTTATTTCCTGCTAAATGTTCGCTAGGGTGACCCAATCTAGTATCCATTCCTGTTATGTATTCAACAAGTTGTTTTAAATGTTTTAATTGACTACCTCCCCCAGTTAAAACAATACCAGCAATCAATTTCTTTTTCTGTTCTTCATGTCCATAATTTTTAATTTCGATATAAACCTGTTCGACTATTTCAACAACTCTTGCATGAATAATTTTTGATAAGTTTTTGAGAGTAATTTCTTTTGGATCTCTTCCTCTTAAACCTGGAATTGAAACAATTTCATTTTCTTTATTCTCACCAGGCCAAGCGGAACCAAATTTAATTTTCAATAGTTCTGCCTGTTTTTCTATAATTGAACATCCTTCTTTTATGTCTTCAGTAATAATATTACCTCCAAAAGGTATTACAGACGTATGACGAATAATTCCATCTTTAAAAATTGCTAAATCAGTAGTTCCTCCACCAATATCAATTAAAGCAACACCTGCTTCTTTTTCTTCTTGACTTAACACGGCGTCAGAGGATGCTATAGGCTCTAATGTAATTCCTTCAAAATCAATCCCTGCACTTTTGATACATCTAGCTATGTTTTTAATTGAAGATACTTGACCAACAACTACATGAAAATTTGCTTCTAGCCTTCCACCAAACATTCCTATTGGTTCTTTAATTTCAGCCTGACCATCAACCTTATAATCTTGAGGCAACACATGAATTATTTCTTCTCCAGGCAACATAACTAATTTATAAACTTGATTTATTAATTTGTCTAAATCATCCGTATTAATAACGGTATCAGAATTAATTCTTGTTATATAGTCGCTATGTTGAAGGCTTCTAATGTGTTGACCAGCAATTCCAACAATAACTTTATCAATTTTTTCAGATGAATTTAGTTCTGCCTCATTTACAGCTGATTGAATAGATTGAATCGTTTGAGTAATATTATTTACTACTCCACGATGAACCCCTAAACTTTTTGATTTACCTATTCCAATTATTTTTAATTTACCATATTCATTTAAAGAGCCAATTAAAGCAACAATTTTAGTTGTACCTATATCTAATCCAACAAATAAATTTTTTGTTTCCATATTTATTTTCTTTGTATTATAACCTGATTTTTAAAATCGAGATTCACGGATTTCAAACTATCTAACAAACCAGAGGAATAAACAGTATTAAAAAATGCTTCATATTTTTTGAATTTTGGAATATAGTTTCCATCAACAATTAAATTCAAATCATATCGAAAACCGTCAACTTTAAATATTAAATTATTATTTGACTTAGTTAATCCAGCTATATGTTTAGATAAAAATTTATCATTTTTTATGTAGAGACCTAAATCACCTAACATTTTAAAATCAATTGAATCTACATTACTTAAAATCATTGGACATATTTCTGAAAAATTTTTAGATAATGGCATTTTTTTTCCATTATCATCTATATAATATTTTTCATTCAAAACTCTAAACACTGGATTTTTTTCCTTAATATTTACTCCTAATTTTCCTTCAACACTAATTGATACTTCAGCTGAACTTACATATTCATTTAATAAAATTATACGTTCAATTTCTTTCAAATTTAAATTACTTTTCAAAATTTCATTAGAAATTAAATTACTTTGTGTTAACAATTTATTAACCGAATCTTCAGGGATAAATTTAAAATCAGTATCTAAATAACTTAAGTCAGCAAACTCAATACTTCTGTTCTGATTTTTATTAAAACTAAACAATGTCAATAGACTGACAGAAAGTATTAAAAAAGTAATTTTTAACATATTTAGGTTCATATCAAATAAGAATATTATTTTTAATTATATCAACTTCATCAGCAATATCTCCAGCACCCATTATTATAAAAACTTCAGAGTCAGATTCTTTTAAAGAATTTGATAAATCAGATTTATTTAAGATTGATTTATTTTTATTATCAATTAATTCTAATAATTTTTCAGAGCTAATATTAGTTATAGGTTTTTCTCTTGCAGGATATATTTCTGTTAAAATAATATTATCAAACTTTGATAATATTTCTGCGAATTCGTTCATAAAATCTCTTGTCCTTGAATATAAATGCGGTTGAAAAATAGCAGTATTTATTTTTTTAGGGTATAAATCTTTTATAGTATTATAAACAGCTTTAATCTCACTTGGATGGTGAGCATAATCATCTATAATTATTTTAGGCGTCCGTAATACGTAACTAAACCTTCTTTTAACACCTAAAAATGTAGACAAAGAATTTGTAATTGATTTGTCATTAATATTTAATTCTTTTCCAATAGCAAATGCAGCAAGTGCATTTAATGCATTATGTTTTCCCGGCATATTAAACTCTACAGAATCAATTGAAACTCCTTTATAATTTATATTAAAAAAAGAAGAAAATTTTGAATTAGAATAATTAGATATAAAATATTCACATTTAGAACTAAATCCATATGAAACACCTCCGAGCAAAGTTTTTTCATTAGAAAATAATACTCCTTTGGGTTTAATATTGTCGATAAATTGGATAAATGAACTATTTAGTTCCTCTTTTGAGTTATAAATATCTAAATGATCAGGATCAACTGATGTTACACAAGCTATATTTGGAAATAAAGTATGAAATGATCTGTCAAATTCATCTGCTTCGACTAATACAATATCATTGCCGTTTTGTAATAAGTTTGAGTCATAATTCTCAGAAATTCCTCCAACGAAAGAAGTAAAGCTAATATTGTTTTCATAAAGAATATGAGATAAAATTGAAGAAGTTGTTGTTTTACCGTGAGTTCCTCCAATAGCAATGCAAAACTTATTTTGAGAAATCATTCCAAGTAGTTCTGATCTTTTTAAAATTCTAAATCCATTTTCTTTAAAAAACTTTAATTCTTTGTTAGATTTAGGAATAGCAGGAGTATAAACAATCAAAGTTTCTAAATGATTTAAAAACTCAGATGGAATATTTACAACATCATCATTATAGTGTACTTTAGCACCTTTATTTGAGAGTGATTTAGTTATAGTAGAATTAACTTTATCATATCCAGCTACATATTTATTTTTGTTGATAAAATAAAAAGCCAAAGAGGACATACCTATACCACCAATTCCTAAAAAATAAATTTTTTTATAATTTTTAATCATTTCAAAAACTTTTTAATGTGGTTAACAATATCCACTGTGGCATTAGGCCTTTCAATTTTTTTAATTGAATTTGATAATTTTAAGGAATATTCCTCATTTTTAAATATTTTTTCAAAAACTCGATTAAACTTAGTATTCAAATCTTTTTCTTTTACAATTTCTGCAGAATTTAAATTAACAATAGACATTGCATTTTTAGTTTGATGGTCCTCTGCAACGTTTGGAGATGGAATGAAAATTACTGGCTTACCAACAATACATAATTCAGAAATTACACTTGCGCCAGATCTTGATACAATATAATCAGCGGCTTTATATGCATAGTTCATTTTTTTTATGAACGGTTTAACTTTTACTATATCCGAATTAAGTGCTTGGTATTTTTGAAAGTAATAATTTCCACATTGCCAAAGAACCTGGACACCTAAATTCTTGAAATAATTTAAATTGGATTTGATAAATTCATTAATTTTTAGTGCACCTAAACTTCCTCCTAAAACTAATAAGGTTTTTTTGTCTTTGTTTAAACTAAAAAAATCTAATGAAGCTTCCTTTGAGATTGTTGAAATATAAATATTTTTTCTCACCGGATTTCCGGTAAACAATAATTTAGATTTAGGAAAATACCTGTCCATTTTTGAATAAGAAACACAAATATAATTGACTGATTTAGAAAGAATCCTATTGGTTATTCCAGGATAAGAGTTTTGTTCTTGAATTAAAGTTGGTATTTTTAATTTTGAAGCAACATATAAAATTGGCCCACTAGCAAAACCCCCGGTTCCTACTACAAAATCAGGTTTAAATTTTTTAATTATAAAATAAGATTTTACAATACTTAAAAGAACCTTTAATGGAACTAACAAATTTGAAAAATGTAATTTTCTATTAATTCCACTAATCCATAATCCAATAATGTCGTACCCGTGTTCCGGAACTTTTTGCATCTCCATTCGATCTGAAGAACCAACAAATAATATTTTATTATTTTCAAATTTTATAGACAATTCTTCAGCAATAGAAATAGCAGGGTAAATATGCCCCCCTGTACCTCCACCTGATATTAAAAATCTATTCTGTTTCACTTAATATATTTAAAGGATTATCAGTATTTAAAATTTCTGTTGATTCTTTAGAACTTACACTTAAAACTATACCAAGTGCTAGAAAAGTCATCCAAATAGATGTTCCACCAGTACTTATTAATGGTAAAGGCTGGCCAGTAACAGGGAAAAGCTGAACTGCAACGCCCATATTAATGAATGCTTGAAAGATTATAGGCAACCCTGATCCTAATGCTAATAATTGTCCGAAAACAGTACTAGACTTATACGACACTATTATTATTCTAAAGAGTAATAAAAGGTAAAGAAACAATATACTAATTGCTCCAACAGTTCCATATTCTTCAGTTATTATAGCATAAATAAAATCAGATGTACTTTGGGGAAGAATATTTTTCATTGAACTTTTTCCTGCCCCAACCCCAAAAACCATTCCTGATGCTATTGCAGATTTAGCTCTCAAAATTTGATAATTATTTTCAGAATTTTCAGATGATGAAAAGTTTTCAATTCTACTAACCCATGTGTCTATTCTATTAGGCATTAAATCTGGATAATTTTTCACAGTTAAAAAGAAAAGTGAAAAAAGTATTATTCCAGAAAACCCTATGCCTAGTAAATATTTAAAAGGATATCCTCCAATGAAAATTAAAGTAATTATCATCAAAAAAATCATAGCAGCAGTGGAAAAATTAGATGGCAAGATTAAAAACACTATTAATATAATTGGAATCCATAATGGAATTATAGTTTTTGAAAAACTTATGTTTTTATTATAATTTTTAGATAAATAAAATGAAACATAAACCATTAGCACAACAATAGCCATTGATGATGGTTGAAAAGACAAACCAATAATTGGTAACTTAATCCATCTACTTGCATTAGCCCCATCTATTACATTACCCTGCATTGAGGTAATTAGTAAAACAGTTATTATAAAAGGTAATGCCAATTTTGACAATCCTTTGAAATATTTATAAGGAATCAAATGTGTACCGTACATTATTAAAATACCAACTGTAATAATTGCAAAATGTTTTATAACATTCGATAAAACAAAACTGTTTCCAAAATTAGAGCTTGCACTGTAAACAGGTAAAAAAGAAAAAACTGCCAATAATATAACTATTGACCAAATTATCTTATCTCCTCTAATTTTTTCTATTAATAAATTCATTATAATTTTCTAACCGCCTCTTTAAATTGATTTCCTCTGTCTTCGTAATTTTTAAATAAGTCAAAACTTGAACAAGCTGGTGATAATAACACACAATCTTTTGATTCAGCAATTTTATATGCATTTCTTACAGCTTGAACCATATTATCATTTTCTATAATTATTTCTACAAATGGAGAAAATGATTCTATAATTTTTGAATTATCAATTCCAATACAAATAATTGCTTTAACCTTTTCTCTTACCAAAGGAATTAAGTCATCGTAATTATTTCCCTTATCTACACCTCCAGCAATCCAAACTGTTGATGATTTCATAGAATCTAGAGCGTAATAAACTGCATTTACATTAGTGGCTTTTGAATCATTTATATATTTTACTTTTTGAATAGTTAACACATGTTCAAGTCTATGGTTTATAGATTGAAAATTTCCTAATGATTCCCTAATCTTTTCATCGCTAATATTTAGAATTTTTGCAACAGTTGCTGCAGCCATATTATTTTGAACATTGTGCTTTCCTTTAATGGATAAATTTTCAATTGGTATCATAAAACTGGAGTTATTTATATTAGAATTAATATTATCGTTTTTAACGTATGTAAGATTATTTCCATTTGCGTTTTTGAGTGAAAATGGAATTTTAATAGAGTTAACATTTCTATTGCTTAGCTCAGAAATGATTTTATCATCGTCATAATTATAAATTAAATAATCAGATGATGAGTGATTAGAAATGATTTTGAATTTTGAGTTAACATAATTCTGAAAATCATAATCATATCTTTCTAAATGATCAGGTGTTAAATTGGTAATTATGGAGATAAACGAATTAAAATTTATTATATCATCTAATTGAAAACTACTTAGTTCTAAGACAACATATTCAAAGTTATTTTCGGCCGTTAAAAAGGAAAAACTATTACCAATATTGCCAGCTAGTCCAACACTTTTTCCTGAGTTTTTAAGAATATGATAAATAAGAGAGCATGTAGTTGTTTTACCATTAGATCCAGTAACTCCAATTAAAATAGAATTTGTAAATCTGTAAGCAAATTCAATTTCTGAAATTATAGGAATATTTTTAGATTTAATTTTGATGATTATCTCAGAATCATTAGAGATTCCAGGACTTTTTACAACCTCCTTGGCGTTAAAAAACTTATTCAGAGAATGCCCACCTTCCTCATAACTTATATGATTGTTTTCTAATATTTTTTTATATTTTTTTTGTATGGTATTATACTCTGAAAGAAAAACATCATATCCATTCTTGTTAGCAAGAAAGGCAGCTCCAACACCACTTTCACCCCCTCCAATAACAACAATACTATTTTTCATGATTATCTAATTTTCAAGGTTATTAAAGAAAGTATGGCTAATAAAATTCCAATTATCCAAAATCTCACAACAATTTTACTTTCATGTAATCCAGATTTTTGAAAATGATGATGAATGGGTGACATAAGAAAAATTCTTTTCCCAATACCTTTTTTACTCTTGGTATATTTAAAAAAACTAACCTGAATTATTACGGATAAAGTTTCAATTAGAAAAACACCACAAATAAGAGGAAGTAATAACTCTTTTCTTACAATTATGGCTATAACCGCAATAACACCTCCAATAGTTAGACTACCTGTATCTCCCATAAAAACTTGAGCAGGATAAGTATTATACCATAAAAACCCTATAAGTCCNNAAATATTCTGAAAAAATTATATTTCCAGAAACCCAAGCAAATACCCCCAATGTTATAGTAATAATTACCGAAGAGCCTGCTGCTAAACCATCGATTCCATCAGTTAAATTAGCGGCATTAGAAACTGATGTTATTATTAAAATAACAAAAAATACAAAAACAATTACACTTATAGTTTTACTTTCATTAGTCGTTAATGAACTGAAAAATGAATAATCAAACTCATTATTTTTTAAAAAGGGAACAGTTGTTTTAGTAGACTTATATTCAGAATTTCCAACAACTTGTACAATATCATTTGAATCTATATTATTTTGATTTTTTAAAGTTACCTGAGGATGAAAAAATAAAGTTAAACCAACAATCAACCCAAGACTAACCTGCCCTATAATTTTAAACTTACCTTTAAGTCCCTTCTTGTTTTTTCGAAACACTTTAATATAATCATCTAAAAAACCTATAACACCAAGCCAGATAGTTGTAAAAAGAAGTATTATAATATAAATGTTGATGAAGTTTGAAAAAAGTAAAACTGGAATAATAGTAGAAAAAATAATGATAAGTCCACCCATGGTTGGCGTACCATTTTTTTCTTTTTGACCTGTCAAACCTAAGTCTCTAATTGACTCACCAATTTGCTTTTTATTTAAAAAATTAATTATTTTTTTACCAAAAATTATCGAGAAAAATAATGAAAATATAAATGCTAAAGATGATCTAAAAGAAATATATTGAAATAAACTAGCCCCTGTTAACTGGAACTGATTTTCTAAATATTCAAATAAAAAATAAAACATTTTAATTAGTAGTTTTTAGTGATTCTATTAAAAAAATTTTGTCGTTAAATTCAATTTTTTCGTGTCCTTTAATTTGATATTTCTCGTGCCCCTTACCAGCTATCAAAATAATATCGTTTTTTCTAGCTATTTCACATGCTTCTTGAATAGCTTTCCTCCTGTTTATTTCTAAAATAAATTTATGTTTGTCTTTCTTTTCTACTCCATTTTTCATTTGATCTATAATCAGAATAGGATCCTCGGATCTTGGATTATCAGATGTAAAAATTACTTTATCACTAAGTGAGCATGCTATTTTCCCCATTAAAGGTCTTTTTTCTTTATCTCTATCACCACCACAACCCACAACAGTTATTAATGATTCACTTAAATTCTTTATATCATTAATGGTGTTCAATACATTTTTTAAAGAATCTGGACTGTGAGCATAATCTATTATTCCAATTTTATCACTATTCGAATTAACTAACTCAAATCTTCCCTCAGGTGAGTTTAATGAGCTAATTTTTTGTAAGATTAGTTCATTTGAAATATTAAAAACTTTAGCAATACAAAAAACTGTTAGTATATTGTACGCATTAAAAGTTCCCGTTAGCTTAGTCCACAACTCAGTGTCGTTTATTAACAATTTCATTCCATTAAAATCTTTTTCTAAGATTTTAATGGAAAAATCTGAATTAGATTTTAGAGAATATGAAAAGATTTTACAAACTGCATTTTGAACCATATAATTACCATTCTTATCATCAACATTGGTTATTGCAAAACTTGATTTAGGTAAAGAATCAAAAAATATTTTTTTAACATCTCGATAATTTTTGAATGATTTATGATAATCTAAATGGTCGTGAGTTAAATTTGTGAAAACACCTACATTAAAATTCAAATTATAAGTTCTCATTTGTGATATTGCGTGAGATGAAACTTCCATAAAACAATATTCGACTTTTGAATTAACCATTTCATTTAAAATATAGTTCAGAAATAATGAGTCAGGAGTAGTTTGGCTAGTGTTAAATTCAATATCATTAACCAGAATTATATTAGTTGATATTAGTCCTACTTTTTTATAAAAACTTTTGAAAAGTTGATACATTAATGTAGTGCTAGATGTTTTACCATTCGTTCCAGTAACTCCAATAAGCTTTATTTTTTTTGAGGGATTATCATAATAATTTGAAGATATCAAGGATAAAGTTTTTCTTGAATCAAGAACAATTATATAGGTTACATTTTTGGTGATTTCACTAGGAACTGAATTACATATAATAGCTTTTGCACCGTTAGAAATAGCACTACTTATATAACTATTTCCATCTGATTTATAACCCTTAATAGCTATGAATAAATCATTCTGTTTAATTTTTTTAGAATTAAATTCTATTTTATTAATTCCAATATCTGTATTTCCAATGACAGATTGTATTTCTACTCTATATAATATGTCTCTAAGCAACTTCATGTAAGACTTATAACTATTTGTTTTTTCGATTTATTAATTAATTTGAAGTTTTTAATGATCAAACCACTGCCTTTAAAAGAAACTTTAAAACCATAATTCTCCAAAGCAGGTAAAATATTTTTGAGATTTTTTCCTTTTATAATTGATAAATTATTGATGTCAATTAAATGATAATCTTTCTTATTGTAAATTTTAGAAAGATTAAAATTTTCTGTTTTATTAAAATCAACAGATTTAGGTGTTAATGAATATATTTTATCAGCAATTTTCTTAAAAACCGGAGCAGCAACTGTAGCTCCATAATATCCTTTTTTCTTATTTGGTTTATGGATTACTACAATACATGAGTATTTAGGTTTATCAGCTGGAAAATATCCAACAAAACTTGAAATATATTGCAAGTCATCAGTGTTATAATCAATTTGACCAGTTCCGGTTTTCCCTGCAATTTTATAAATATTTGATTTTATATTATTTCCTGTTCCACCTTTTTCATTAACAACATTTTCTAGCATGAGTTTAACCTTTTTCAGCGTATCATCTGAACAAATTGATGGGTTTAAAATTGTTTTATTTTCAATTAAACTACTATGTCTTGTAAAAACAGGCTTAACCATTTCTCCATTATTAGCAACTGAATTGTAAAATGTTAAAATTTGAAGTGGTGATAATAATACACCATATCCGTAAGCCATCCATGGAAGAGATAAACCATTCCAATTTTTATCATTTGGGTGAGGAATTCTTGGACTGGACTCTCCCAGAATTGAAACTCCTAACTTATTATTTAAACCCATGTTATAAAGTCTATCTGAAAATTTTCGAGGTTCGTTTCCATAAGATTCACTGATAACTTTTACAATTCCCGTGTTTGATGAAAATTTAAAAGCATCGTTTAGAGAAATTTTTCCATATCCACCCGGTTTTGAGTCTCTTACTTTATTTCCATAGAAAGAAAGTATACCATTTTCTGTATCTATAATTGTATTTGGTTCAACTTTACCATCTTCAAGTGCGGCAATTACTGACATTAATTTAAAAGTAGAACCCGGCTCAAAATGTTCCCCAACTGCATAATTTAACTTTTCATAATATTTTCCCTCCGAGGTTCTTCCTAAATTTGAAATGGCTTTTATTTCGCCTGTTGCCGTTTCCATAACTACTGCAGTGCCGTGGTCAGCTTCAAAGTCTTCTAATTGTTTTAATAAAGAATGATGTGTAATATCTTGAAAACCAATATTTATTGTTGAAACAATATCAGTTCCTGGCGTTGGTTCAATTTTATTATTTGAGGAAATGGGTTTCCATTTGCCATTTGAAATTTTTTGCATTAATTGTAGACCATTTTTACCCCTTAATTTTGAACCAAAAGCGTGCTCAAGTCCTACTCCACTAAAATTGTCATCTTTTATCATTCTCTCATAACCAATAGTTCTTTCTGCTATCTTATTTAATGGATAGTCTCTTGAATTCTTTTTTTCAATAATTAAACCTCCCCTAACTCCACCCATTTCAAAAAGAGGCATTTGTTTTATTTTATTTAGATTTTCTATTGAAACCCCTCTACTAATTAAATGATATCTCTTTTTATTATTTTTAGCAAAAACGAGTCTGTCTAGAAAAATTTC
>ENA-UZWV01016169-UZWV01016169.1-metagenome-genome-assembly--contig:-Day-3-1m-contig-16169_pt1 | contig 12147 bp, 9 predicted proteins | sample MGYA00260342_ERZ794902 | MGnify/ENA metagenome assembly ERZ794902
AACCGACTGTCAACAAAAGAATAGATAGGCGATATCGATAGCCCAGAATAACACCAAGAGACAATAGGCCTAATAGTGCAAACCAAATGTACATACCGTATCCTGGTAATGGTTGTAAAAACTCAAAGCCAATAAAACTGAAAGTAAACGCTGGTGGGTCTATATATACTTGTTTTACCCATCCTACGGCTATAGCTCCCCAGGTCTCGAAAAACATCACTAAACCAAAAACTACACGCCACAATACAATGGGAGTATTGTCTATGGGCTTAAAGAGATAGTCTTGAAATCGCATATAGGTTTAGAACCCCACTAAACTCTGCGTTTCAGCTCCGAGGGGATGATAACTAGCTGCTTGTTTAGCATATTTTCTTGCCTGTATATTATCGCCAGATCTTTCAGCCGATACAGCTAGATTATGATACAACATAGCTTTTACTCTTCCCTTTTTTTCAGAAGTTACTCCAGAAACCCAAGTGTTAACGGCATTTTCCCAGTCATCTGCTCTTGCATATCTAGAACCTTCGGCGAGAGTTGAGCCACCGCTCGAATAAATTTTCATAGAGCGAATGTGCGATGTTGGAGATATCCTACTTGCATAGCGAAGTCCGTGTTTCCTGCCCAGATTACTAAGCTCTTTTTGATAATTGGCATTCAGGAGATTTGTAGCTCTCAACCGGACTCTGGACTCAGCTTCATAGAAATACTCCTCGGTCTGTTCCCATTGGTCAATAAGATTCCCGGTTTTAGCGTCGTACAAACGCCATCCAAGTTTCACCGGAATACTTCGTCTTCCAATGAAATGGTCTACCTCACGATAGGTGTTATTTCCTAGGTTTTCACGACGTATTTCTAGTTTGTAATCGTCTGATATAGAATGACTAAACATAGATAAGACTAACACTAAATCCCCACCTTTGGCGACACTTCTTACATCAGATACGCTTAGTTGTTGAGGGAATCTTCCATTTGCAGTTACAGAATAATTATTATTGGTACCAATGATTCTGAGGTGTTGTTGACTATTGAGTCTATCTCTTACTCCAGCTAAAGCACCATTTACTACGTTTGGGATGTTAGGGTTAAGAACAGTGCTATTGGTTCTATTGAACGGGTATGCAAGCCTTACTCTATTTAGTATTGCTATGGATTTAGCATCAGGAGGCAATTCTATTTCAGCTTGGGTTATCCCAGTTCTCCATGCAACCTGCTCTGTGCTGGCACAACCGGCTATGAATATTGCAATAGCAAATAGACACACGGTTTTTGTAAAGTGGGTTAAGAAATATTTTATTTGATTCATAGGTTACTTCATTTCCTTAAATTTATCCTCTAGTGATGTCATCTCATCACGTAATCTTGCTGCTTCCATGAAATCCATCTCTTTGGCAGCTCGCATCATTTGTACTTTTGTGTTTTCTATGGCTTTCTTCACTCCATCTCTGCTCATGTATTGCATCACTGGGTCAGCTGCTATGTTCATTTGTCTTTCCTTCTCACCATATGGATTAGTAACTTTTTCTAGGTTAGAAGTCTCTCTTTTTTCGAATACGGATTCTCGACTTCGAATAATGGTCTCTGGGCTAATACCGTGTTTTTCATTGTACTTCATTTGAGTCAGTCTTCTTCGCTCAGTTTCATCAATGGTTTTTCGCATACTATCAGTGATTTTATCAGCGTACATAATCACTTTTCCATTTACATTTCGTGCTGCTCTACCTACAGTTTGTACTAAGCTTCTTTCACTTCGTAAGAAACCTTCCTTGTCGGCATCTAATATAGCTACTAGGCTTACTTCTGGTAGGTCAAGGCCTTCTCTAAGAAGATTGACTCCTATTAAAACATCTATATCTCCAGCTCTCAGTCTATCCAATATTTCTACTCTGTCTAAGGTTTTTACTTCTGAGTGGATGTATGTAGCAGAGATACCTAAGTTTCGTATGTACTTGTCTAATTCTTCAGCCATTCGTTTGGTCAGAGTGGTGACAAGCACTCGATCACCCATCTTGACACGTTCATCTATTTGCTCAAGAAGATCATCTACTTGATTGGTGCAAGGTTTGACCTCTATTATAGGGTCTAGTAATCCCGTTGGTCTAATCACTTGCTCTACGATTACACCTTCACTATCTGAGATTTCATAGTCTGCAGGTGTAGCACTGACATAGACCAGTTGATTTGTGGCTTCTGTGAATTCTTCAAATTTCAAGGGGCGATTGTCCAATGCCGCTGGAAGTCTAAATCCATAATCAACGAGATTTACTTTTCTGCTTCTATCACCACCATACATAGCTCGTACTTGTGGAAGCGTCACGTGACTTTCATCTACAATAGTAAGGTAGTCTTCTGGGAAGTAGTCTAGTAAACAGAATGGACGCTCACCAGGCTTTCTTCCATCCATATATCTACTGTAGTTTTCTATACCACTACAGTATCCTAATTCTCGCATCATTTCTATATCAAATTCAGTACGTTCTTGAAGTCGCTTTGCCTCAAGAGGTTTACCTATTTCTCGGAAGTAATCAACCTGTTTCACCATATCATCTTGTATGTGTCTTATGGCATTGTTTAGTCTTTGTTTGGGAGTCACAAAAAGTTGGGCAGGGAATATGGCAGCATTCTCCACGACATCTATTCTTTGGCCTGTATGAGGATCTATTGTCTCAAGGTCTTCTATTTCGTCATCAAAAAACCCTACCCTCAGAGCAATGTCATCATAGGCAAGATAAATATCTACGGTGTCTCCTTTTACGCGAAATGTACCTCTTCTAAAGTCAGCACTTGTACGAGAATAAAGACTGGAAACTAGGGCTTGTAACAGAGAATTTCTACCCACCTTTTGTCCTCTTTCTAGACGTATGATACTGTCTTCGTAGTCATTTGGATTACCTGCACCGTAAATGCAGCTTACGGAAGCTACCACTATTACATCCCTTCGGCCACTTAAAAGTGCGGAGGAGGTTTGCAGCCTCATCTTTTCTATTTCCTCATTGATATTGAGATCTTTTTCTATATATGTGTTCGTAGTGGGTATGAAAGCTTCAGGCTGATAGTAATCATAGTAGGATACAAAGTACTGTACAGAATTATTTGGAAAAAAGTGTTTGAACTCACCATAAAGTTGAGCTACTAAAGTCTTATTGTGACTAATGATAAGTGTAGGTTTTTGAACTTCTTGTATCACATTGGCCATGGTAAATGTCTTACCAGAACCTGTCACTCCAAGCAGAGTTTGTGCTGGAAGACCCTCTTGAACTCCTAGCACCAGTTGCTTTATTGCATTTGGCTGGTCTCCAGTAGGCTTGAATTGTGATTTAAGTTCAAAAGGCATAGCTGCAAGTTTAGCCAATATGGAACGAGATTGCTAAGATAAATTCGATTGGAGTTTGGGAAATTTGAATAAAATGAAAGAGGGTTTGCACATAAGTGCAAACCCTCTTCGGTTAACTGAATAAAACAACGTCTGTTATTTTACGAATTGGCCGATATGTAGGTTTCCGATAGTATCTACACCTTGTATGAAGTGTAACCATTAAGGAAACCAGACACATCTATATTTAAGTAGTTGCTTCCTATTCTCTTTACTTCGTGCACGATTTGCCCATTAGAATATACGACTTGGATTTCTCTGAGCTCTTTGACATTCTCTATAGTCATTGCATAATCACTGATCTCTATATTCAGTCTTTTTTGAGCTGGATTTGGATAAAGATCTAAGTCGAACCTTTGAGTTTTCTTTTTCACTTTTATAGTGTGTATAATCGTATTTGTTCTTATTGGATCTTCGTAGTCAAAGAAATATCTACTCGGTTTTTCAATTTCTCTCCCTCTGCTACATCTTTTTTAGGATAGATCGTATATTCAAAAAATCCGTGACTTGCAGGTTCTGATGTATTACTGTCCAGTAGATTAATATCCTTGTAGTATACATAAAGATGTCCATCTTCAGATATACGTACTTCTGTTACATCGTGACTTGATCTTTTCATCTTGAATGTGCTTAAGTCCAAACCTTTTGGCAAGTAGCTGTTTAGATGAACGTATGTAGCATTCAAAATACCGTCGCCATCGAAATCGCAGTTGTAGGCGTATTTTTTTACATCCAAACATTGACCATTAATAATAAGACTCGTGCTTAAAATCGTCAGTACTGAGATATACTTAAGAGTATTGTTTATTCTCATATCTAATAATATAAATGAGAACAAGTTTAGGGAATAGAGAACATAGTAATAACTGAAGGGCGTTAAAGCTAGGACCATTCAAGTCGAATGGGAAAGAATAGAAGTTGAATGGATTTACAAATTTTGCTAGAAGAGTAGCTCTTCCAAAATGTTACTCCATATTGATTTTAGCAAACAAGTGTTTTTGATCAAAGAGCATGCTATTCATTTCGCCGCCGTAATTGATTTGCACCATATTTTTTTGATTTGGGAATTGAGATATCAGTACGGAGTTGTACATGGATATTTCTTTTAGTTTTTTCTTACACTTTATAGCTTTAAAATGTATCGTGGTCTCTGCAAAAGTGGTTTCCACAATTTCAATTATTAAATCTTGACTTTTCGAGTTGAAACGCAATTCGGTGTGTTCATCTAGATAGCTCTGTAGAATAGGTCTCAGACTATCTACTGACCCTTCATTCAATGTGACATCTTGCTTAGAAAAAGCGGATAAGACCCCCTCTAAGTGCTCGGTATCGGTCTGCCAAAAAATCTCAAATTTTTTACTGTCATCTTGATATGTAAGATTCATCCATGAGGTATGGAAATCGTGTTCTGGCAATATCAAAAGTATGAATGATACTAAGATGCTGAGCATAAAACAAATATAGGTCTATTGGGTTATGTCATAACTATTTATCAATTTCCTTTTCTTTGCAAATCAAATCATGAGAAACACATCAGCCTTTGTTGCCTTTTTATTGGTAATAACTACACTTTCAGTACAGGGACAACGAAAAAATAAGGAGGAGAGATCATCTAACTTATACAATCAGAATATCAATCTAAATAAGTTTAGACAGCTTGACCCAAACTTGCCTACTCCTAATGTATATAGAACAGCAAGTGGAGCACCAGGTCACAGATACTGGCAAAATACAGCGGACTATGTGATGAATATCCAGTTGGATGATGAAAATCAGCGAGTGTATGGAGATGAGGTAATTACCTATACAAATGTATCTCCTGATCAGCTTGAGTATCTTTGGATTCAACTGGACCAAAATGTGAGAAGCCAAGAATCTGAGACTTTTAAAATACAGCAAGGCAAGCTAGATGACGGAGTCAGTCTTTACGAGTATTTTAATATGTTTCATACTTTTCCTGGAGGTTTTAATATTGAGGGTGTTAGAGATCTTGATGGTAAGGATTTTAAAGTGAAAGTCAACCATACTATGATGAGAGTGGATTTAGATAAACCACTGAAGGCTGGAGAGGTGATTAAAATTGAAATAAAGTGGTGGTATAATATCAATGATCGTATGGAGATAGGCGGAAGAAGCGGTTACGAGTATTTCAAGGAGGACGATAATTACCTTTATACCATAGCTCAATTTTTTCCTAGAATGGCTGTATACAGTGACGTTACTGGCTGGCAAAACAAGCAATTTTTAGGTAGAGGTGAGTTTACCTTACCATTTGGAGACTACGATGTGCACCTTACTGTACCTAGCGATATGATTGTAGGCGCCACAGGCGAGATTCAAAATGTAGATGAGGTACTTACAAAAACACAACAGGCGAGGTTGACTCAGGCAAGAACGAGTGATAAACCTGTGATGATCGTAACTCAGGAAGAAGCTAAGGAAAACGAAAAAACAAAAGCTAAAGACGAGAAAACATGGCATTTTGTAGCTAAAAATGTAAGAGACTATGGATGGAGTGCAAGCCGTAAATTTTTGTGGGATGCTCAGGGTGTAGACTTTGGAGATAGAACGGTGATGGCTATGTCTCTTTATCCTAAGGAGGGAAATCCACTTTGGGAAAAGTATAGTACTAAAGCGGTAGTGCTTACCTTGGAAACCTATTCTAAATACACATTTGACTACCCATACCCTGTAGCTTATTCCGTCCATGCTAAGTCAATAGGAATGGAGTATCCTATGATCTGTTTCAATTTTGGAAGACCAAATAAAGATGGATCATATTCTGATAACACAAAGTATCGAATGCTTGGAGTTATCATTCACGAGGTGGGACATAATTATTTCCCAATGATTGTTAATTCTGACGAGCGTCAGTGGACTTGGATGGATGAAGGTTTGAACACTTTCTTGCAATATCTTACCGAGACACAGTGGACAGACGAAACGGGCAAAGTCTTTCCAAGTAGAAGAGGCCCTGCACATAAGATTACACCATATATGGCTGGAGATAAGAGATATATCTCTCCTATAATGAGTAACTCTGAGAGTATTTATCAGTTTGGAAATAATGCTTACGGCAAGCCTGCTACTGCACTTAATATCTTAAGAGAGACAGTTATGGGGCCAGAGCTTTTTGATTATTCATTTAAAGTCTATTCCAATAGATGGATGTTTAAGCATCCTAGTCCTGCCGATTTTTTCAGAACGATGGAAGATGCGAGTGCTATGGATTTAGATTGGTTTTGGAGAGGATGGTTTTATACTACAGACCACTGCGATATTGCCATTACCGGTGTTAAAGAATATAAAATAAACCTGAACCAGCCTAGTGAAGGAACAAGCTCTAAAAAAGCCGCTAAAATGGTCAAGAAGCAGAACAAAGCAAATGAGTTTGATCCAATTCTTCAGAGTATTGTAAGAGCTAATGACCCAGCTAAAGCTTATAAAATGGTCAAGGAGAATATTACGGATACACGAAAATCTAAATTAGATGAAGAGAATTATTTCTATCAGGTTGATTTGAAAATGATAGGGGGTCTGGTAATGCCTGTGATTTTTAAAGTAGAATATACCGATGGAACAAGTGATGAGATAAGAATACCTGCAGAGATTTGGAAGATGCAGAATGAAGCCTTAGAATCAACAGTAAGCAAAATAATAATCACGGAAAAGGCTGTGACTAGGATTACACTTGATCCTAATTTGGAAACAGCTGATACCGATACTGATAATAACGTTTGGATTAAATAGAAAGTCGTTTTCTTATTTGCTATCTCACAGTTACTCTAGCAAACTTGTTGTGCTTTCTACTGAGAGCAAATAGTATAAACTCAGAGTCAGATATCTGCTCACAACTTTTTGGTCTAATTTTCATCTTCTCTTTTCTATCGTTGTTGACGATGTCCTTCGACACTTGATTACCTGCTCCGTCTATGGACACTGCGTGAAGGATGTTTTCCCGGTTTTCTCTGATATTAAAAAAGAAATTAAGCTCTTGCTCTCCTACAAATAGGAAGAAACTAGAATAGAAACCGCCATCATTTGAAGAGTGTTGAATCTTACTTATTTTCTTAGCCCACTCGATTTCACCAGAGGGGTCTATGTTTATTACATAAATATCGTCATAATGATAATGAGTTGTTGAGGAGGTGCTACCATCAGCATTGGTCACTGTAGTGGTGAATATATTTACATACTCACCTACTAACACGGCACCACCATCTTCACGCATTATGATATCGCGAAAGTCTACATGAGCAAGACCTACATCTTTACCTCTCTTAGATCTTTTTTGAGTTTTCTGTTTTGCTCGATTGCTTAGTCCATCAGTAATGAAATCTAAGTCAAACTTCTTAAGCGAGAGCTTTTCAATTTCAAATGTCTCAGGGTTAAGAGAAAGATAAAAAACTCCCTCGCTGACACCTCTCATATTGCTGTAGAAGCCTCCACAGACTAATTTCCCTTCTGTATTAATATTCAGTTTTAATTCATTGATAAAATAGTCTTCAAGGGCAAGTTTTCTAGTCGTCTCCTCACCGTTTTCGGTTACTACGGTTAGATAGAATTCGTAATTTCTTTCATTCCGTTCTCGCTCTCTTCGCTCATCCCAAACTCTAGACAGTATATATACTAAGCCATCATCACCTACTGAGATGGAATAGATTTGGCTTAGCTCTCTTGTAGATTTCAGCACGATGTTTTTCTTCCATAGTAATTCAAAATTATCATTAAAGAGCTTTACGGTACTTTTTGCCTCTTGTTTCCTATCACCAGGGAATTCTATGACATAGGCTAGTTTTGTTTCATTTGGTGATACAGAACGAGAGTATTCCCCTATGGAACTTCTCGCTCCTTTTTCTAATTTTACATTGTATATGATTTCTTCACTACCACTAGGTCTTAACGTTTCAGCGTCTATACCTTGTACAGTGAGAGATTTTGCAATTCTATCTCTTCCGTATGTTAGCATAAATAAGCTGTTGTTGAGTTCTATAATATCCTGATATACAGATTTTCCTCTTTTATAATCCTGAGTAAGCTGAACTTCTGTAATTTGTTCGAGGTTGGTGTATTTCTGCAATACCGCCTCTCTATTACTTATTCTAAATGACTGATTAATTGCGAAAAACTCGTTTGATCTACCCAAGCTGAAGATGTCTGTAATTAGTTTTTTCTTGGCGGGTATTTCTTCACTCCAAGTAATTTCTAAGTTATCAACCTGTGCAAATATTGATGCATAACTAGAAAGAATCACAAAACTTATTATGAAAGAGTGTTTTAGCATTTCACAAATAAACGAACATTTAAATCCTAAATTATCTTTGCAATGTGAAAAACTGGATAGCTGCTTTGCGTTTGAAAACTTTGCCATTGGCCTTAGGGGCTATTATTTTAGGTGCGGTTTTGGATTTGGACTATTTCGATTGGCAGATTTTCACTTTAGCTTGTATCACGGCTGTTTACCTTCAGATATTATCCAACCTAGCGAATGATTATGGTGACTATCAGAAAGGCACTGACAAACATAGAAAAGATAGACAACTGAGCACAGGGGAAATAAAGCCTAGGCAAATGCTGAATGCTATATGCCTATTCGCCGGAGCATCTTTCCTCTCTGGTGTTTACTTGCTCTATATCAGCTTTGGTAATAATTGGACATATTGGTTGGTATTTTTTATGCTGGGAGTCTCTAGCATAATTGCTGCTGTAACGTATACAGTAGGCAAGCGGGCTTATGGCTATAGTGGATTAGGGGACATTTTTGTTTTTATCTTTTTTGGTCTAGTTGGTGTACTTGGCACTTCGTATTTATTTTATCAAGAGTTGAATATCGTGAATTATCTACCTGCAATTGCATATGGAGCTCTCTGCATGGGAGTACTAAACGTAAACAATATAAGAGATATAGATAAGGATGTACTGACAAACAAACTCACGCTAGCTGCCAAATTAGGGGCTTCATCTGCAAGAAAATATCAACTCATTTTACTTGTCATTTCCTTTATCTGCATCGTTACACATCACATATTATCAAAGCATTGGACTTTAGCTCCTTTAGCTATTCTTGTGGTGACAATTATTCATATTTCAAAACTAAATAGAGCTGATACAGCAGCAGAATACAATGCTCAACTGAAACTACTTTCCATCGGCAGTCTTCTGGTTTCACTCTTTTTCTCAATTCAATTGTTTTAAAGTCGTGTATACATACTCTATTGAAAAATTAGAACTAAAATTTCTGAAACCTGCAAAGACTTCTAGAAATGTTTTCACATCACGCACCGTTTACTTTATTGATATTTTAGATGTTAATACAGGAGCAAAGGGCCGAGGTGAGGCTTCGCCTTTATCTCTGTTAAGTATTGATGATGTGGAGGATTATGAAGCCATCCTCAAAGAAAAGTTAGATATTTTCTGCGAAGTTGGGGACTTGTGTCTGATGGAGTTGAAAAATTTCCCAAGTATTCAATTTGGAATAGAATGTGCACTTTTAGATTTAAAAACGAATACTCCTGGTTTACTATACGACACTCCATTTACCAGAGGTGAGAGCTCAATACCTATTAATGGGTTAGTCTGGATGAATGATGCAGAGTCGATGTATCAGGAAGCATTAATGAAAATTGATGCTGGTTTTAAGGTTATAAAATTTAAAGTTGGGGCATTAGATTTTGATGAGGAGTGTCGTATGTTAGAACGAATCAGAAAAATTCACTCTGCCTTTAGAGTGACATTGAGACTAGATGCCAATGGTGGATTCCTTGCAGGCGAGGCTTCAGGGCAGTTGAAAGAGTTAAGCCGATTTGATATTCACAGCATTGAGCAGCCAATTCAAACAATGCTTTGGGATGATATGGCGAGACTTTGCTCTGATTCAGTTCTAGACATAGCCTTAGATGAGGAATTGATTGGGCTCTTTCCATCAGATGATGGAGATAAGATGCTAAAACACATCAATCCACAATATTTAATCCTTAAACCAAATCTCATTGGTGGTTTGCAAATGGCTGATCAATGGATAGATCTTGCACATAAGCAGAATGTGGGATGGTGGGCTACCTCGGCTCTAGAAAGCAATGTGGGACTGAATGCTATTGCTCAGTGGGTGAGCCAATACAAAACCACTATGCATCAGGGGCTTGGAACAGGATCACTATTCTCAAATAACACAAAATCAAATCTTGTATTGAGTAGTGGTTATATGAGTTTTAGATTGTAGGAATTTCTAAACTCTCCGTACGAAACTGCATACAGTTTTATTGCACATGGCCTATAAGTTTGATGCAAATCTGACAATGGCACGATTTTTTCTCTATCTTTGAAAAATCTAAAAAGTGAAAAAGCTTCTTTCAATAGCGTTATTAATGATGTTTTCAGTTGGAATAATTTTAGCTGATAATGGAATAAAGATTGGGCAGAATTACCCAAATCCTGCTAAAGAAAAGACTTTCGTGAATGTGGAATTTGATGCTCCCGAAGCACAGTTGGTATTGTCTAATATTTTGGGAGAAACGATTCAAATTTTAAAACTTCCTCACTCAGGTACGTACATAATTGATGTGACAGATGTCCCAGAAGGTATTTACTTTTATACTATAGAAGCAGGAGGCCAAAAGGTCACCAAGAGGCTTACAGTAAAAAAGTAATAAACTCCTTATTTTGCATTTATAAATTCTTATTCCCTTGTTTTAAGTATCAATTTGTCGAAAAATCGCAATTGTCTTGTTATTTGGTGCTTACTATTTCCAAGAATGATACATATTTGAAATGTACAATTATGAAAAAACAAAATACAATCTTTTTAATGGCCTTTTTGATGGTGTCCTTAGTGACCAATGCTCAAAAAGACTCAATGTGGCACTTAAATCCGTCTACTGCTGAGGAAGCAGGAATAGATTGGGAAAAAGCGAATGAATTTGTGAAAGGTAAAAAGGCTACTACTATACTGGTGGCGGTGATAGATGATGGTGTAGATGTAGAGCACCCAGACCTCTCAAAAAATATTTGGACTAACTCAGATGAGGTGGTAGGAAATAACAAAGATGATGATGGAAACGGATTCGTTGACGATGTTTACGGTTGGAACTTTATAGGAAAAACGAAAGAAGATAATTTAGAAAAGGCAAGATATGTAAGTATGTTGGAGAAGAAGTATGCTGAAATGTCTAAATCTGAGAAAGCGGAAGACCCAGAGTATGCGAATTATCTAGTAGTATCGACAAGCTTTGCAGAGGAAGTAAAGGCTATGGAAAAGCAAGTGAAACGTGTAGACAAGATGGCTAAATATCTGAAAAAGGTAAAAAGAAAGCACGGAGATGCACCTACCCTTAAAGATATCAAGAGAACAATGGCTTTTGGCATGACTCAGAGATTAGTAAAAGGAGGAGTGAAAAGAGGTCTTGAAAAAAATCCTCAGGCTTTTTCTAGAATATTAGGAAGTATAGAAGGTGCTCAAGGTGCTATGGCATCGAGACTTAATTATCACTACAATAAGAATCTTGACCAAAGAACTTCTAATGTAGGAGATAACTATAGTAACGTTAATGAAAAAGTTTATGGCGATAAAGAAGTAAATTACTTCAGTTCAGGTCATGGTACACACGTTGCAGGCATTATAGCAGCTGACGGATCAAATGATTTTGGTGCTCAGGGTGTTTGTGCTACTTGTGAGATAATGAGTGTTCGTACTGTTCCAGATGGCGATGAAAGAGATAAGGACGTAGCAAACAGTATAATATATGCAGTAGATAATGGTGCTAAAGTTATCAATATGAGTT
>ENA-UZWV01023644-UZWV01023644.1-metagenome-genome-assembly--contig:-Day-3-1m-contig-23644_pt1 | contig 12090 bp, 12 predicted proteins | sample MGYA00260342_ERZ794902 | MGnify/ENA metagenome assembly ERZ794902
AGCAACCACTTTTCTATTTTTCATCTGTTTATAACCATACCTTGCTACGATATCTGAAGTTGGAAATGGATTTCCTTCACCTGGAATAATCTTTCCAAAACCAGCTCTTTCACCAAACTCGCTTTGTGTGGGTCCAGGACATAGTGTACTCACGAATATATTGTGTGGTCTTAACTCTTCAGCAATAGCTTCGGAGAGAGCTAATACGTAGTGCTTCGTGGCAAAATAGACGCTCATAGTAGGGCCTGGCTGAAAAGATGCTGTGGAAGCTACGTTTAGTATAGTTCCATTTTTATTGGACTTCATATCCTGACCAAAAAGATGGCAAAGTTTGGTGAGAGCAATGATATTTAGATTGATCATCTCCTCTTGCTTGGAAAGTTCACAGTCCAAAAAGTCACCGTTGTCACCAAAACCCGCATTATTGACAAGAAAATCAACTGATTTTCTGAGAGACTTTACTTTGGTATATAGCTCATCTGCCATTGCAGGTTTCGAAAGGTCCAATGCTATCACAGTAGCTTGTATTTCGTGATCCGCTATCAGTTCTGAAGCTAACTCTTTTAAATTATCTTCTCTTCTTGCAGTCAAAATCACATCGATTTTATCCTTTGCAAATTCTCGTGCCAATTCCTTTCCTATTCCAGAAGAAGCTCCTGTTATTAATGCTGTCATTTTTTTATTCGTTTTATGGGGCCCAAAACTTTTGTATATCGTCTATTCCCATCTGCTTTCGCTTGTCTTGGTATTCTTGAAAGGTGTCTTTAAAACATTGATTTATAACGTCGTCTTCCAGAAGGTGGCTAATAATTACAAGTCTTTTTGACAATATATCTTCCATATTGTGGGCAAAATACTCTTGCCAATAGCTACAGGCATGTTCTTCTATTTCTGCAGAAGGCATACCGTTGAGGTTCAACTCTGACAATGCTCTTTTCCTATCTGCTTCTGCCGTAGTAGCAGATTCTAGAAAAGCAACAATCTTGGAAATATCTAGACTCATTTAGTTGTTGAAGGACTTCCAACGAATGTACAATTTTTGGGTATTTTTGAGCCCAAATGAATCAGGAATTAACCATTGGTAGTAGAATAAAACATACTGAACACGGAGAAGGTATTATATCTCGTGTAGGCTTAGAAACGATTACGGTAAGTTTTTTTGAAGGTGGCTCAGAAGAGATAGACCGAAAAGATGATATAGAAATCGTGGAAGTAATGGAGTCTGCAAATAATATGGTCACCATGGATGAAGTAGAAGATATATTCTACAACATGATGTCTAGGTATACAGATGCTACTGAACGTGTTCACTTGGCAGATAAATGGAAAGGTGGCATTCTCGTATTAGAACCTAAAGACGAAAACCTTGCAGTCAAAGAAATCCCAATGGAAACTTTCTTTCATAAAATAGTAATGGTACGTGATAGGCTACGTGTCTTAGAACAAAACATAAATAGTCACAAAGTTCTAGACGACCAAGACAAGGTAAACCTGCAGCAATACATTACACGCATATACGGCTCACTCACTACATTCAATGTGCTTTTTAGAGATAAAGAACAGCATTTTAAAGGAGAAGGAAAGAAGTAAATAATGAACATTTCAAGGATACTTTTGTCATTACTAAATACATAACATAAACAATGAATACAGTTAAAACATTTTTACTTAGTCTTACAGTCTTGGCATTTTTCAGTGCTCAAGCTCAATTAAAAACTCCTCAACCCAGTCCAGCTGCTTCAGTTAGCCAAGTTGTTGGATTGACAGATGTAGAGGTAAGTTACAGCAAGCCAGGAATGAAAGGTCGTACAATTTTTGGTGAACTAGTTCTATATGATAAAATTTGGAGAACAGGTGCCAACAAAGCAACTAGTATTTCATTTAGCACAGATGTGACCATAGGCGGAGCTGAGGTGAAAGCGGGTACTTACTCTCTATTTACTATACCAGGAAAAGAAGAATGGACTATACTGCTAAATTCTGAAACTGAGCTTTGGGGTGCTGGTGATTATGACGAGGCTAAAGAAATAGCAAAGTTTACGATCAAGCCAACATCAACCAAGGATGTATATGAAACTTTTACGATAGACTTTAGCCACCTTGTAGGTGCCAATGGTCATATGAATCTTAGGTGGGAAAATACACTTGTGGCTATTCCTATAGAAACAGGTGCAATAGCCAATGTTGAAAAGCAAATAAAAGAGTTGCTAGTAGATGGTCCTGGAGCCGGAACATACTACAATGCTGTTCGTTTCTACTTGGATAACGATAAAGACATGAATCAAGCCCTGACCTGGATTAATGTGGCTATAGAAAAACGTCCAAATGCATTTTGGTACATGCATCAGAAAGCGAAAATCCAAGCTAAACTAGGTGACACGAAAGGTGCTATAGCTTCTGCTGAGACATCTATGAAAATGGCTTCCGAAAATGAGGCGGGAGATTATGGATATGTTGCTAGCAACGAAAAACTAATTGCTGAATTGAAGAAGAAATAAACAAAATACTAAATCCGATTTACAGAAGCTGCTCCTTTTTGGAGTAGCTTTTTTTGTGCTTATTGGTACTATTTTGCTTCAACAAAATCACTAAATAAAAGACCTTACGTGGAAATTGTCAGTATTTAATGAATCTTTGGTGACGTAATACCACCAAATATGAAACGAGGAAGCTTGTCATTTCGAGTGTTCTTCGACCATAGGAGAATAATATATCGAGAAAAAGACTATCCCTTCTTAGGCGTCAAAACCTCCAACAGAAACCCAAACAGTATGACTAGTACACAACCAACCACATTGTACCACAAGTAGCCCATTTCTAAAACCCCAGAAGCCAATCCGCTAGCATTGAGATAATGAATATAAATAACCACCGCTTCTGCGAGTAATGCAGCAAAAAATACTGCATTTCCTTTGATGCTTTTGAAGTAAAATGCTACCAAGAAAATACCTAAAATCGTTCCGTAGAAAAGTGAACCTAGTAGATTTACGGCCTGTATAAGGTTTTCAAATAGTGATGCGTACGTGGCAAAGGTAATAGCCAAAAGTCCCCAAGCGAGTGTAAACCACCGACTAGAACGTAAGTAGTGCTTATCATCGCCTTTTTGATTGACACTTCGTTTGTACAGATCAATTGTGGTGGTACTGGCTAGAGCATTGAGTTCGGATGCGGTACTGCTCATTGCTGCACAAAACATCACTGCAAAAAGTAACCCTATCATTCCTTGAGGAAGATTATTCATCACAAAGCCCATAAAGATGTAGTCTTTATCATTGGTCTCTGCATCAGGATTAAAGTTTTTCACTAATTGCTTGACCTCAGTTCTTATGTCATCTGACTGCTGCTGCAAGGCGAGCACTTCCTCTTTATGAAAGTTAACTTGAGTTTCATCTTTCATTTTCACAGCATCTACCATTTGGTAAATTTTTTCCTGCTTTTGCTTAAAAAGCTCTGTGTATTCCCCTTCTAGTTCTGCAAGTTCCGGGGCATATTCAGACTGTTCTACATCAAATTTTGCAACGGTATTAAAGAATACAGGTGGTTGATTAAACTGGTAAAAAACAAATACCATTACCCCAATAAATAGTATAATGAATTGCATCGGTACTTTTAAAATACCGTTCATTATCAACCCTAACCTACTCTCTGACAACGACTTGCCTGTCAAATATCGTTGTACTTGACTTTGGTCTGTACCAAAGTATGACATAAAGAGAAAAAGTGCAGCGGTGATTCCTGACCAAAAGTTGTAACGGTCACTGAGATCAAATTCAAAATTGACCACATTCAGTTTGCCCATTTTACCTGCTACGTGCAGAGCATCTATAAATTCTATTCGCTCAGGTAGCATCTGAATGACCATGACTCCTGCCAGTATCATCCCTCCCATCATCACAGCCATTTGCTGCTTTTGAGTTTGAGTAACTGCTTTAGTACCACCAGATACGGTATAGATAATGACCAATACTCCAATGAAGATATTGGTAACCGTAAGGTTCCAATCCAACAGAGTAGATAGAATAATAGCTGGAGCGTATATCGTAATACCCGCAGCTAAACCTCGCTGTACCAAAAATAGAATTGCTGCAAGTGAACGTGTTTTCAAATCAAACCTGCCTTCGAGAAATTCATAAGCTGTGTAGACTTTGAGCTTATAATATATCGGTATAAACGTAACCGACAGAATAATCATAGCTATAGGCAATCCAAAGTAAAACTGGATGAAACGCATGCCGTCCGTATAAGCTTGCCCAGGAGTAGAGAGAAAAGTAATTGCACTAGCTTGTGTAGCCATAATACTGATTCCTATTCCCCACCATTTGGCATCGTTGTTCCCTTTGAGGAATCCTTTTAGGTCTTTACTGCCTCTTGTTTTCCATACGCCGTAGCTAACTATCCCTACGAGCGTACCTATGAGTATGAACCAATCTAATGCACTCACGAAAAATGTTGGGTAAATAAATAAAACAATAAGATTAAGAAACTAAGTACCCCAATCAAGGTAACATACCAACCTGTCCAAGACTTAAATACCGGCGGTTTTTCAGAATTACTCATTTCCTAATTCTATAAGGTTTACTAATAATCGATATGCCCCAGGAACTCCTGCAGGGAGCTCTCTGAAAAATGAAATCCCAGTGTATACATAATTACCGTCTCCGTATTTGGTTACAAGTAGTGACCCTTCTCTAGCTGGTTCCCCTTTGTCGTGCCAAGATAATATTGGAGTGTAATTCTCATCCCATTCACTTGGAAAATATAGCCCACGTTCTTGCACCCAGTTATCAAAGTCTACTTGAGTGATTTTATTGGGAGAATTAAGCACTGCGTGGTCCGCAGCCAGGAACTTCACTTCGGAGTCTTCCTCGGTTACTCTATCCCGAGATAACGTGATAGGATACGGCCCGAAGTCTTGTGTTTTCATTCGGTGACGGGTATTGTATTGGACCACGAGATTACCTCCTTGTTTCACATACTCCATCAGCTTAGGAGCAATGTATGGAGAGCGTTCGTTTACATTGAAGAACCGAATACCTGTGAGAATAGCGTCGTATTGTTTCAGGTTTTCTTGCTCAAGGTCTGCTTCGGTAAGCAAGGTCACTTCATAGCCTATATTTTGCAGTGCTTCTGGCACCAAATCTCCAGCACCTGCTATGTAGCCTATTTTTTTGCTTTTTGTTTCTACATCTACATATACCAGATTTATTTCACTTTTTGGAAACCAAACTTGTGTCGGGATATGATCGTAGGTTATGGTGTTTATGGCTCTAGCACTTTTGTTATTTATTTTTATTTCTATTGGTCCGTTTTGAGGATTCTCTTTTGGTTTTACGTTCGCTAGTATTTTTACTTCATCCTCTTTTTTGGCTAAATCATACTGACCGTTATAGATAATTTCCCACCCATTAATAGACTCTATTGTTAAGAAACCTTTTTGATTGTCAGCGTGACTTTTTAAGGTGATTTCTACCTGCTGCATCTCATTGCTTGAAAACAGATAAGAGGGCTGACTTACATTTGCCGTAACTTTAGGAGTAATCACAAATGGGCGATACATCTCACCTTTTACAGGGTCGTTCCACTTGTAGATTAAAGGTATGTTCGCAATAAAATCACTTCCGCCAAAAACCACATCAAAAGTTATGCTGGATCTATTTTCTGGCAACCCTATTAGATCTTGGTCAGTCACATTATAAATGCCCAAAGTTCCTTCCTTAGCTAACCAATAAGGTTGTGAAACTGATGCTCGTAGAATGGCTATTTTGAATTTATTAAATTGCTTTGTTTTATCATTCAGCTCAATCTCTTTCCCTAAACTCATACTTCTTAAACTATTTATAGTTAAAGACTTATCATCTCTTGATATGAATTCTAAAGTGACTTCTATACTATCTCCACTTGTTCCAGAATAATAGTCCGCAACAGCCTCAACGTATACCCCTGAAACCTGAAAAATCAAATCATCTAATGCCGCTATCTTGTCTAGCACAAAGGGATTTCCGCTTGTCCCAAGTTGCAGTAAATTGTCTCTTAGTTCTAATAGAGCATCCTTACTGGAAACTGGATTTTCTATATCGTAATTGTCTATCAGGTCTATTAATTTTTTTTGGACCAAATCGCTACCAGGAATTCTATTCCAGTCACTTGGGTATCCTTCGAAAAGATCATCATTTGCTGGTTTCCCAACCAAATGCTCAAAGTACTCTATTTGCTCGCCTCGTTTTCCCGTACTACCAAACCCTTGGCTTTTGTGCTGCGAACGGCTACGAGCAGCTAGTTCATTGTAACTTGTACCTAGAACGGAGTTATATTCTCCTATATCAATGGTTACTACCCCTGGATTATCTGCAGAAATACTATCGTTCCACCATCTCCCTGTGTTCACTACCACTCGCTGTGGCTGCCACACATCAACATATTGGAGCTGCTCCGGGTATTTTGTTTTATCACCTGCTAAACTGAAAGCCTCTTTGGCGAGCAGAGCAGAGGCGGTGTGGTGACCGTGTCCACCTCCACCGTCCGTAGGAAATCGGCAGACAATCACATCAGGTCTGAATTTACGAATGACCCACACTACGTCTCCAAGTATCTTATCTTTATCCCATATCTCGAGTGTTTCTTCTGGAGTTTTGGAGTAGCCAAAGTCATTGGCTCGGGTGAAATACTGAGTACCGCCGTCTGTACGGCGAGCAGCGAGAAGTTCTTGGGTACGAATAATACCAAGTTCTTCTCTTATTTCAGTACCAATTAGGTTTTGACCACCATCTCCACGTGTAAGTGAAAGGTAGGCTGTATTGTATAGTTTCTCATTGGAACAATAGCTGATAAATCGCGTGTTTTCATCATCCGGGTGAGCAGCAAGGTAGAGCACATTTCCTACTACATTTAGTTTTTTTATTTCTTGGTATATCTCTGCACTGTTGAGCTGTTTGGGCATTTGACCATACGAGACTAAGTAAGCAGTAATTAAAAGCGTGAGAAGATTCTTTCGCATAGGTTCAAAACTAATGAAAGGAGAGATAGTTTGATATTTTGAAAAAAGAAAGAGCGAGAAAGTGCTCTAAATTATTTTCTGAATATTTTGATTCCTATTCATCCTTTTGTCGAAGATTAGCATTAGAAATGCAATAGAAATAGAAGAAAAATAGATGTTAGCGTGAAGGTTATTGATAGTCCATTTGGAATTAGAATATTCTGGAAAATCAGAACGTACCCAATCAAACGGATTAAATTCATAGAATGTAAAGGGCCACCCGTAGCCCTCTCTATAAGAGTTCCCTAACCAAGAATCAAATGCTATGTCTGTTGGATAACAATTTGATATAATCAGTAAAAGAAGAGCTACGATTGATATTCTAACAGACCAAAAATGGTGTGACTTATTGATATAGAAAAGAAATATCACCATCACAGAAAACAATAAATGAATGGCGGACAAGATATACTCAAACGCATAATAATCCTTGTCTGGGAATTTTGTTGTCCACACTACCGTGACTACAAAAAAGTGTAAGAATATAATTAGTAATAATTGTGAAATATTAGAAAGTTTAAAAATACACCGAAACATTCTTCCTGACGTTACAAGATTTAAATATTAACGTTTTGAGTATCGTCTATTAAACAAACTCACTCTTTTTCGATCATAAACCAAAATCGAACCGTAGATTAGAAATGGTACACCAAATACTCCATACCAAATCATTACCACATCTTTTTCATAAATCAACCAAAGGAAAGCCACTACTGCAAACACGAACGTGCCTATAAAAGCAGATAAGGCAAGGACCTTTACGGTTTTCGACTCCTTAGCTTTAAATTCATCGATATGAATATTATTCAGGGTTCTACAAGTTGCACACTGAATTTCAATAACTTCTCCTTTTCGCATGGCGTGTTCGCCTCTAGTCTCATAAAGGGTTTTAGCAGCCAATTCTTCACTGCATTTAATGCATTCACTGTAGATATTCACTTCCGGTTATTTTATCCCATCTCTAATTCGAATACTTCTTGCAGACAATGGATTTCCTGTATCAAAAAATAACGGGTCTTTTTTGAGCTCATCAATTTGTCTTACATCACCCGAATGATATGTTGATTTACCTATATATCCGTTGTTTTCCTCAACTTCAAAAGAATCATTTAATCCAATATACCTTATATCAGAGACTGTGAATAGCTGATTGAAAGAGCCACCCTTTTGTAATTTTAGTAGTACGTCATTATCTATTCTCCCATAGATAAATTCATCTGTAATCTCTTTATTATCTATAGCAAGTTCCATGTACACCCAGGTCTTTTCCCCCGTAGAAACTTGACAAGACAAAATCGTTACAAGCCAAAGACATACTAAAAATTGCTTTATTGATCTACACAAACCTTTCATCTGTTTCCATCATGGTGCCACACTTATCGCACGTACGTAGTTCTTCTGAAGCATAGTATTCTCTAAATCGAGGTAAAAAATCTTTTTCTATATCGGTCAGAGGGAATTTGTACTCGTGGAGCTTGTTATTACAATTGTCGCAATACCACATCAGACCATCTTGCTCTCCGTGGGTGCGTTTGCACTCTATTACTAAACCTATACTTCCCTCGCTACGCATTGGAGAATGAGGAACATTGGCTGGTAATAGAAACATTTCTCCTGTTGTAATAGGAATATCTACTGCTTTGCCGTCCTCTTGTATACGCACGTTGATATCACCTTCTAGCTGATAAAAAAGCTCTTCGGTCTCGTTGTAGTGATAATCCTTACGGGCATTAGGCCCTGCCACTATCATTACGATATAGTCACCGGCATCTTTATACAAGTTGCGGTTTCCTACCGGTGGCTTGAGCTCATCACGGTGTTCGTCTATCCATTTTTGGAGGTTAAAAGGTCGTCTTACAGCCATAGTATTATTGATATTGGACGAAGTTAATCAATCTGTATAACTTCCCCATATCCGGAGAATTTATAGTACGTTTGCAGGAGGAACTTTAAAATAAAAAACTATGCTATTGTTTTTAAATATGGGCGGAATGGAATGGATAATCATCGTATTTGCCATTCTTTTACTTTTTGGAGGACGGAAAATACCAGAACTTATGAAAGGATTAGGTTCGGGGATTAGAGAATTCAATAAAGCCAAAAATGATGTAAGCGAAAGCCTCAGAGAGGGAATGGATAACACATCAAAACCTGAAAAATCTGACGATAAATAGGGTGAATGAATACTAAAAAGTACGTCTCATTAGCCGACATACAAGCTGACATAATCAACAGGAAAACAACCTGTCTCGAGTTAGCACAATATTACCTTTCGCAAACAGAAAAGCGTTCTAACCTGAATGCACTATTAGAAGTATTCTCTGAAGAGGTGCTGCAAAAGGCAGCAGCACTTGATGCTAAGATTGCCAACGGAACTGCAGGAAAACTAGCAGGTATGTTTTTGGCCATCAAAGACAATATATGCTACAAAGGACACAAGGTTTCTGCGTCTTCCAAAATCATCGGAAATTATGAAGCCGTATACACAGCTACTGCATTACAACGTTTACTAGACGAAGACGTAATCGTGATAGGTAGATGTAATTGTGATGAATTTGCCATGGGTGCTAGTAACGAGAACTCCGCTTATGGACCTGTAAAAAATGCTGCGAACCACGCTAAAGTCCCGGGCGGAAGCTCTGGAGGAAGTGCTGTAGCGGTGCAAGCAGATATGTGCTTAGCTTCACTTGGCTCAGATACAGGTGGGTCTGTTAGACAACCTGCTTCCTTCACTGGAACAATTGGTTTCAAGCCTACTTATGGCCGGATTTCTAGGTACGGCCTGTTGGCATATGCTTCTAGTTTTGACCAAATAGGACCTATCACTAGTAGTCCAGAAGATGCCGCATTGTTACTTAGCATAATGTCAGGTAAGGATGAAATGGATGCTACTTCTTCTGGAAAAGAAGTGTCTATACCAAGCATACAAACCGACAAAAAATACAAAATTGCTTATTCCAAGCAAGCGATGGAAAATGATAACCTTCAGCCAGAGGTGAGAACAGCATATCAAGATTTGATATCAAAATTAAAGGCAGATGGACATGAAGTATCAGAAGTTTCATTTCCATACTTAGACTATATGGTGCCTTGCTACTATGTACTGACTACCGCAGAAGCCTCTAGTAATCTATCTCGATACAGTGGCATTCTCTATGGAAACAGAAGTAGCCAAGCTCACGATATAGACTCTACGTTCAAGAAAACCAGAACAGAAGGGTTTGGCGAAGAGGTAAAAAGAAGAATAATGACGGGGACCTTCGTACTCAGTGCAGATGAGTACGATGCTTATTATAAAAAAGCTCAACAAGTACGTCGAGTCATTAAAAATGAAAGTGAGAAGATACTTGAGTCTAATGACCTCTTTTTGTGTCCTACCACTCCCACTACAGCCTTTGAGATAGATGGCGAGCATTCTAAAAATCCTATTCTGATGTATCTAGCTGATATATTCACGGTACAAGCTCCCTTGGCTGGGCTACCTGCTGTTACTGTACCTGTAGGTGAAGCTGAAGGCTTATCTATTGGTATGCATTTTATGGGTAGGTCCTTTGAAGAAAAAGATCTTTTAAACATCACGAAAACCGTATCAAACTATTATGCAAACTAAGCTCGGTATACTCATTTTATTTTGCTTACTCGCGGCTTCTCAGGAAGTAAATGCTCAAATAGCAGAAAAACTGCAAGGCATAGATTCTGAACTACCATTGGTGTTTAATGATTTGGTCAATAATGAAATCAATAACTACACGAGAGCAGTATCTTTTACGCATCAAAAATCACTCAATGAATTTTCACTTTATGATAGTGCACTTCAAGCATTGTTTGCAAAATATTATCTTCCTTTAGAGTTGAGATATGCCAGTCTAAGCTTGACAGATTTTGACGATACAAGAGGATATTACCAAGGTCGTGAAGGAGTGTTTAAACTCACCTACCGTGTTGCAAAAAAGCATGGTATCAACATTACCAACTTTGTAGATGAAAGAAGAGATGTACTAAAATCTGCGGAAGTATTCTGTAAAGAAATATCCAGAATATATGAAAAGACAAATGACTGGAGATCTGCAATGGTCATCTATAGCTCAAGCGATGTAGAATGGCAAAGAGCAAGAATATCATCAAATGATTCTGTTGGAGATTTTTGGAAAATCAACAACTTTCTAGAGAGTAAATATCATGCTGTATATTCCAAACTAGTAGCAGCCATTTACTTCGCAAACTACTATGCCGAGCACGGCTATGAAATAAACCCTACGCCTATAAGTACTCAAAGTGTAAGCATAGATCGTACAGTTACTTTTGATACATTGGGTAAAAAGCTTGGCCTTGACAAAAAGGTTTTAGCTTCTCTCAATCCCAACTTTAAGAAAGGTGTAATTCCCAAAACTGCTGTCACCTACACCATAGAAATACCGAATAACAAAGTGGGACTATTCTATGAGTTGGGAGATTCTGTCTATGGAATGTCACCAAAACCATTGAGCGAAGTGGGAGTGAGCTTAGACGGGGATAAGGTAGGTGAACAAAAACCGGCACCTAAAAAAACACATGCAACACTCATATACCGAGTAAAAAGTGGAGATGCTCTCTTGTTGATTGCAGACATATATGACGTAACTCTTTCAAGTCTAAAAATGTGGAATGGTATTAGAGGAAGCAGGATAAATGTGAATCAAAGGCTATATGTAAAGGTACCTATATCTAAAAAAGCGTACTACTTGAGAATGAATCGCATGACGATGGCTCAAAAAAGAGCTCAAGCTAGAAGAGACTAATCTGAAAAAGTGAAACTGGATAAGGATAAATATCTAGAGAGTCGGAACTTTAAGCCACACAAAACATTTTTAGCATTACTACTTGTCAACCTATTATTGGGCTTGATAGTCTATTTTTTTCCAAAAGAGGGAATCCCTATCTCTTCTTATGAAAAATTAAAATTCGTGTCCATAGATGAACTTCTACAAAAAGACACCATCGAATCGCCCAAAGTAGAACTAGAAAAAGTGCTTACCGGTGTAAAGCCACTTGAACAAACAGACGATACCACAGCACTC
>ENA-UZWV01001733-UZWV01001733.1-metagenome-genome-assembly--contig:-Day-3-1m-contig-1733_pt1 | contig 12078 bp, 14 predicted proteins | sample MGYA00260342_ERZ794902 | MGnify/ENA metagenome assembly ERZ794902
TCAAGATGAATATTCTCTTCAAAGTCAGTTAAGAACTGCAAAAGCACAGGAAGAAGGAAAATTTAATGATGAAATTATCTCAGTTAAAACAACTATGGGTGTTATGGATAAGATAACTAAAGAGATTTCATTTGTTGAAAAGACTACATCCAAAGACGAGTGCAATAGACCTAATACAACTTTTGAAGGATTAAGTTCACTTAAACCAGTTGTAGAAGGAGGATCAATAACTGCTGGAAATGCTAGTCAGCTTTCTGATGGTGCATCTGCTTGTGTTTTAATGGAATCAAGTGTTGCTGCGAAGCATAATGTCACACCACTTGGAATTTACAGGGGAATTGCAGTTGCCGGATGTGAACCAGATGAAATGGGTATTGGACCAATATATGCCGTTCCTAAATTGTTAAAGCAAAATGGTCTTAAAATGAGTGACATTGGACTCTGGGAGCTTAATGAAGCATTTGCTGTTCAAGTGATTTATTGCAGAGATGTTCTTGGAATTCCTAATGAAATTTTAAATGTGAATGGAGGATCTATTTCAATAGGACATCCTTATGGAATGAGTGGATCAAGAATGGTTGGTCATGCACTAATTGAAGGTAAAAGAAGAGGCGTTAAATATGTAGTTTCAACAATGTGTGTTGGTGGAGGAATGGGAGCTGCAGGTCTTTTTGAAGTTATTTAAGTTTATATAATAAAAAATAATAAAGTTTAATTAATAAAAAATAATATGAAAAGATTAGAGGGTCAAGTTGCTATTGTTACAGGTGGAGCACGCGGAATAGGAAAGGGAATCTGTGAAGTTTTTTGCAGAGAGGGAGCTACGGTAGCATTATGGGATGTTTTAGACGGAACTGAAACAGTAAATGAAATAACACAAAATGGTGGAAAAATATTTTTTCAAAAAGTTGATGTAACAGATCAAAGTTCTGTAGATAATGCTATTGAAGAGATCATTAAACAACATGGTAAAATTGAGATTTTAATTAATAACGCAGGAATCATAAGAGACAAATCGTTCTTGAAAATGTCAGAAGAAGAATGGGATTCAGTAATTAATGTAAATCTTAAATCCCTATACGTAGTAACAAGAGCTGTAGTTCCACACATGAAAGAAAATGGATATGGAAGAATCGTTTCAGCTTCTTCTATTAATGGAACAGCAGGTGCATTTGGACAAACCAATTATTGTGCTACTAAAGCTGGAATTTCTGGTTTTACAAGAGCACTTTGTAAAGAGGTTGGTAGACACGGAATTACCGCAAATGCAGTAGCACCAGGTTTTGTAAAATCTGTAATGTCCGACAGTATGCCTGAAGAAATTATTAAGGGTGCAGTTAAAATGATTCCAGTGGGTAGAATTGGTACACCTGAAGATATGGGTCATGCTTATTTGTTTTTAGCATCTAAAGAATCAGGATTTGTAAGTGGAATAACTCTACATGCAAATGGTGGATCAATGCCAATGTAAAATTTAAAATTATAATTATGAATAATAACGAAGCATATAAAACTAGTTTCAAAAACTTAGATGAATTGAGTAATTCTGTTGGAAAAGAACTTGGAGTTTCAGAATGGATTGAAATCACACAAGAAAATATAAATGTATTTGCTAAAATCACTCAAGATGAGCAATGGATTCATATAGATAAAAAAAAATCTGAAAAACATTCACCGTATAAAACAACTATTGCACATGGTTTTATGATATTATCTCTAGCCTCAAGATTTTCTTATGATACATTAAATTTAGAAAGTGTTAAAATGGGGGTTAATTACGGAGTAGATAGAGTTCGTTTTACTAGTGCTACTCCCTCAGGAGGATTTATTAGAGGAAGAGTTTCTCTTTTAGAGTGCGAAAAGAAAGATGGAAGTGCAAAATATAAATTAGGAATTACTGTAGAATTAAATGGTCAAGAAAAACCAGTTTGTGTTGCTGAAACCTTAGCAATTGCTTACGAATAAAATTAATATTATGGAGAATAAAGCAGTTTTGTTAGAGGTTTTTGAAAGTATTGCATTAATAACTTTAAATAGACCAGAAAGATATAATGCAGTTAATCAAGATTTAATTGAAGGAATTAATTATGTGTTTTCTGTTATAAAAAATGATGACAATATTAGGGCCGTAGTTTTAACTGGAATTGGAAAAGGTTTTTGTTCTGGAGCAGATTTGACAACAATGGGAACTTTATCTCCAGAAGATTCTAGAGATTATATAATTGATAATTATAAACCAATTTTAAATAATTTTTTAAGTCTACGGAAACCAATTATAGGAGCAATAAATGGTACTGCTGCTGGAGTTGGTGCTGCTTTTGCTTTAGCTTGTGATTTTAGAGTTATGAGTAAAGAAAGTGCATTATTGTATGCTTTTATTAATATTGGATTAGGACCTGATGGAGGCGCTAGTTGGTTGCTCTCAAGACAAGTTGGCTATAGTAAGGCCTTGGAGATTGCCACAGGTGGTAAAAGAGTATTTGGTGAAGAATGTTTTAAACTGGGTTTAACTAACAAATTAGTTGAATCAAATGAAATCGTAGATGTTGCAAAAAGTTGGGCTATTGAATTATCAAAAAAACCAACCATTGGTATAGGTATTACAAAACAAGACATGATTTTTTCTCTAAATAATGATTTATTAAATACTATAGAATTTGAAGCTAAAGAACAAGTTGCGGCATTTTATAGTGAAGATTTAAAAGAGGGTGTAACTGCTTTTTTAGAAAAAAGAAAAGCTAATTTTAAAGGCAAATAATAAAAGGAATGGAAACACAAGTTCAGGTAGATTTAACAAGTTTTAGATTAGAAACAAGAAAATGGTTGGAAGAAAATTGTCCTAAGTCCATGCAAGAACCTGTAACTGATGCAAAGCAATTGTATTGGGGAGGTAAAAACGGGAATTTTAGTTCAGATGATCAAAAAATTTGGTTTGAAAGAATGTTAAAAAAAAAATGGATCGTTCCATATTGGGAAACTAGGTACGGTGGTGGTGGACTAAATCCAGCTCAAAATAATATTTTGAATCAAGAAATGTCAAGATTAGGTTGTAGAAAACCTCATATTAATTTTGGTATTTCAATGCTTGGACCAGCATTATTAAAATTTGCTACGGAAGATCAAAAAATTTATTATTTAAATCAAATATGCAAGGGTGAAATTAGATGGGTGCAAGGCTATAGCGAACCAAATGCTGGAAGTGATTTAGCAAACCTACAAACAAAAGCTGAAGATAACGGAGACCATTTTTTGGTTACTGGTTCAAAAGTTTGGACTTCATATGGTGATAAAGGAGATTTTATATTCTGTTTAGTTAGAACAAGTAACGATTCTAAACATACGGGAATTAGTTTTTTATTAATTGATATGAATTCCAGGGGAGTTTCCACTCGACCAATTAAATTAATAAGTGGAAAATCACCCTTTACTGAAACTTTTTTTGATTCAGTAAAAGTTCCTAAAGAAAATTTAGTAGGGACACTCAATGATGGTTGGACAATAGCTAAGTATTTATTGACTCACGAACGTCAAATGATAGGTGGAATTGGTGACACAGATAAGAAAAAAACACTTAGTGAAATAGCAATCACCTCAATCGGACTTAAAGATGGACTTTTATTAGATTCATCAATAAGATCAAAGATTTCAAACTTGGAAATGAATGAAAAAATATTTGAACTAACCATTCAGAGAGCACTTGATGAACACAAAGCTGGAAATAACTCAGGTGCAGTTTCATCATTTTTTAAATATTATGGTACTGAGCTTGCTATGCAAAAAGAAGAATTAAGATTGGAAGTAAATGGTTTTAATTCAACTGAGTGGACCAGTGAAGAATCAAATAATGGTAGGGAAGCAAGATATTTCTGTCGTTCTAAGGGGCACTCTATCGAAGGAGGAACACATGAAGTACAATTAAATATAATAGCAAAAAGAGTCTTAGGTCTCCCCACAAAATAATAATAATAATTATGGCACTTATAATTAATGAAGAGCAAAATATGCTCAAATCTTCAGCTAAGGAACTGTTAAACTTAAAATCTCCAATTTCTCTAATGAGAGAAATGAGAGATGATAATTATAATCAATTTAATTCAAATTTATGGACTGAAATGGTCGAAATGGGATGGACAGCTTTAACTATCCCTGAAAAATATAATGGACTTAATTTTGGTTATGTTGGTCTTGGTCAAGTTTTAGAAGAAATGGGTAGAAATCTTACAGTTAGTCCAATTATTTCTACAGTTTTAACCTCTACTTCTTTGATTTCATTTTCAAAGAATGAGGTTTTGAAAAATAAGCTATTTCAAGAAATTATGAGTGGTAAGAAACTTTGTGCTCTAGCTCACGAAGAAAGTTCTCATCATACTTCAAATGTAAAAATTTCTGTAATTTCAAAAATTAATGACCACTTGGTGCTTAACGGTAAAAAGAGATTCGTTATTGATGGTTCAATTTCAGATTATTTAATAGTTTCTGCTAATAATAAAAATGAAGATCAGGTTGATTTGATTTTAATCGATTCAAAATCAGATGGAGTTTCTTTTAATAACAAAGTTCACATGGATTCAAGAATTTATTCAGATATCACATTTGATAATGTTAAGATTGAGAAAAGTAATTTTTTATCATCTGACAATGACGGACAAAAAATATTACACAAGACAATCGATGTAGCTAGGGTAGGTCTAGCTGCTGAAATGCTCGGTAATGTTCAACAAGCTTTTGAAATGACAATGCAGTACTTAAAAGAGAGAGAACAATTTGGAGTTAAAATAGGTTCTTTTCAAGCCTTACAACACAGATCAGCATTAATGTTTGGTGAAATTGAATTGTGTAAATCTATTGTTTTAAAGGCTTTGCAAGCTATAGATGATGATGATGAGAATTTACCAGAACTAGCTAGTTTAGCTAAAGCTAAATTAGGTTTAGTATCGAAGTTGGTTTCTAATGAAGCAGTTCAAATGCATGGTGGTATTGGAGTTACTGATGATGCCGATATTGGGTTTTTTCTAAAAAGAACAAGACTTACACAAAGAATGTTTGGAGACTCAAATTATAATTTAGATAGAGTTGCCAAATTAAACAACTATTAACTTAACGTCGATACTTTTTTTTTAAAAATGCTGAAATTATAAATAATATTCCCGGAAACGCTAAAATGTCAATCATAGAAAACACTAAACTTTTCTCTATAGCGTGAAATAAAGCTAAGCTAAGAACTGTAATTACTCCTCCTGTTAGTTCTAGCTTCCAAGAAATAACCTGACCTAAACATATACCTACAGGAAAAAAAAGAAATAATATTTTTTCTTTCAAAGAATTAAATTGACCAAAATCGTTTTCAATCAAATGGTTAATTAAAATAAATAGCACAAATGATAATGTAAAAAGACTAATTATTCTAGCGTATGTATTCAGGTCTTTGAAATTTGTAAGTGTCATTTGTTCACTTGTTTTTGGTAAGTACTTTCAAAAATTTTATCAGCATTTGATGCTTCAAAACCATCTCTTCTATGTGAAAAGTTTATTTTATCTAAATCAAAGTTTTTAAATTCAGGGAGGATTTTTCTTTCAGCAAATTCAACATAACTTCCTGAAATTAACGATTTACCTTCCTTAAAATTTGCGTTTACTTTATTAGCTATTGAGCTACTTTGAAGAAGTAATCCGTCTTTACTTTTTTTAATTACTCCACCAGAGTCATTAAGTTTAATTCCTATATTAATTAAAAACTTATTGAATTTTTCTAATGTATTATATTTTTTTTCAAGTTCATGAACACTTATAGTATAATGATTTAAATAATACCTGTTATATATTACCCACGATCCGTATTCAGTTTCTTTTAATAATTCATTATAATGATCTAGAGAAGGTAAACTCCACAATGGATTACTCAAAAAATTTATAATTTCTAATGGATTATTTAAATCAATATTATCAATAGGATCTTTATTTACTTGATTAGTGTAATGTTTTATAATGTTTTGTACATTTTTTGACAATTCATCAACTTTTAATTCACTTATAAATATTCTTGGCATATTTTTTTCTGGATGAGAATACCAAAAAGCATTTAATTTTTTTTCTTTAAACGAATAGAAGTCTCTTTTAATATACCCGTGTTTTAGAAATATTTTTTCAAAAGAATTAATTCCAAGGTATTTTACACCCATTGTTCTAAAAGCAATATGATCATTTATAATTTCAGACTGATTTGAAACAATATTCTTTGAAACCATTGCATTGGTTATTTTTGTCACATCTGGAACTCGTTTGGAATATGTTTCAAATAATGATTCTAAAACCAAGTTTATTGTTTTTTTTTCTTGAAACTTCATAGTCTAAAGTTAGTCTAAAAATAATTTTCCTGAATCTGTTTCTAAAAACTTTTCAAAAGGGATTTCTTCTTGTTTTATAAAACCTTTTTGTTTTAATGAACCTTTATTGACCATTTCTATAACTGAAACTAATGAAGCTGCAGTTGTCCAAGAAATGGCTCTCCATTTATGACCTTGAATTTCAATTGGATAAAATGCTTTAAAGTATTCACTTCTTGAAATTTTTTTGTTTTTCCAGCCTTCAACTACAGCATAAACATAAACCACATCTTCTTCTACTGGTGGTTTAGCATTGCTTAGTATTTTTTCTAACTGAGTTTTGTCGTTTTTTAAAATTAGTTCATACATTAAAAACCTCATCAACTTTCCATGCCCAGGGTATCTAATAGTTTTATAGTTTAACGTATCAACTTTCCCCTCATAAGTGTCACACATTGTTCCAAGTCCACCAGAAGTTGCAAATGCTTCAAATTCTTGTCCTTCAATATTTATATATTCAAATCCATCAAGAGATGGCACCATTTTTTTAACACCATTTTGAATAACTTGAGCATCATTAATGTATTCATTAATAACACCCTCAGGTGACCATGTAAAAGAATATGCTAATTGCCCATTAGGATACCTTGGTAAAGCACCTACTCTAAGTTCAATATCTCTTAATGTGTCAAACTCGTTTGCTAAGTTGTTTCCTATTATCCCTATAAGTCCAGGTGCCAATCCACATTGTGGAGCCATAATTTTTTTCGAATTTTTACTAAGAGACTTTATATAATCAGTTGTTTCAATATCTTCTGTCAAATCAAAATAGTTCATGTCTAAATCATAAGCTATTTTTGCTATATTTTTATTTAAAAAAAAAGGTAAAGCAGAAACTACAGTATCAAAATCTTTAAAAATATTTATTAAGTTCTCTTTGTTTTTAACATCAGTTTCGATAACGTTAAAAGGTAGTTTGAAATCATAATGTGGTTTGTTCTGATCTAGCCCAGAAACATTAAAATTTTTACTCAGTAGTACCCCGACTAAGGTTCCAACTTTTCCAAGACCAAGAACTAGTATATTTTTCATATTATAACAATTTATCAATATTTTGTTATAAATATAACAATTTAAAATCATAAATTTCCATTTTTTATTTTCATGAATTTAATTAAGTTAATTTGGGATTTTAGAGGTCCTGTTTCAAAAAAAACTGCTCGTCATTTTCATTCTCATCTCAAAGAATTTCTTGCTTTAGAAAAAATGTCTGAAAATAAAACCGGTTTAGAGAAAAATAGTGACCATCACTCGATAGTGTTTGTTATAACTAATTCTGAAGATTTAGATTTTTTCAAAAAAAAACTTAAGCCAAATAGAGGACAAAAAGTATCCTAATTTACTTCACTCTATCATTTTATATTTATTAACTTGTCTAAATAAATTTATTATTTTGAATAAGGAAAGAGAATTTGATGTTATTATATGGGGAGGTACAGGATTTACAGGATCACTAGTAGTGGAGTATATTTATAATAACTATAAAAATAAAAGTCTTAAATGGGCAATTGCTGGTAGAAGTATTGAAAAATTAAATAAAATTCGATTAAAGTTTGCTGATGATTCAATACCTGTTATTTCTGCCAACAGCGATGATTTAGTTAGTCTTCAATCAATGGTTAAAAGAACTAAGGTTGTTTGCACAACAGTCGGACCATATGCTCTGTATGGATCAAATTTGGTTAAAGCATGTGTAGAAAGTAAAACACATTATTGCGATTTGGCTGGAGAGGTTCAGTGGATTAGAAAAATGATCGACCAGTATCATCAAAAAGCTAAATCTAATAATGTTAAAATTGTTAACTGTTGTGGATTTGATTCAATTCCCTCTGATATGGGTGTCTATTTTATTTATAAAGATGCTCTAAAATTAAACAAAACCATAAGTAAAATTGAGATGAGGGTTGCTGGTGCAAAAGGTGGTATTAGTGGTGGTACTTATGAAAGTTTGAGTAATGTGAATAAAGAAGCTCTTAAAGACAGTGAAATTTTTAAAACAGTGATTAGCCCTTATGGATTAAACCCAATAGGAGAACAAAGCGGGCCTGATAAATATGACCTTAGAAAGGTAAAATTTGATAAGACATCAAAAAATTGGATAGGTCCATTTATGATGGCTGCTATAAACACTAAGATAGTTAGAAGAAGTAATGCTTTAAGTGGGTATTTGTATGGAAAAGATTTTGAATATGATGAGGCAACTCTGGGTGGTAAAGGATTTAATGGAAGAGTAAAAAGTGTTTTAATGTCAATACCATTAGCAATTGTTATGCTTGCAAAACCTGGATCAATTATAAAGAAGATTGTTGATAAAATATTACCAAGTGCTGGTGAAGGACCCTCAAAAAAAGATCGTGAAAATGGATATTTTAATTTTAGATTCTACGTTACTTATAAAGATGGATCCAATTCCATAGCTAAGGTTACTGGAGATAGGGACCCAGGGTACGGTTCAACATCAAAAATGCTAAGTGAATCTGCCATATGCTTAGCCCTGGATAAATTGGATAGCCTTGATGGTGTTATTACACCCTCTACAGCAATGGGAGATAATTTACTGGAGAGGTTAGAAAATAAATCAGGATTAACTTTTAATATTAAACATTTATGAAAGATGTTAAATCAACCTTTACAAGTTTAGTTGGTCTCTTAATAATATTTTGTTTTATAATTATTTATAATAATTCAGAACAAGTTGATGATATTAAAGAAATAAATGATTGGGAAACTATTTTTAATGGTGAAGATTTTGATGGATGGGAAATTAAAATTAGGGGAGAAGAGTTAGGTAATAATTTTAAAAACACATTCAAAGTCAAAGATGGTTCCTTAAAAGTTTCTTATGAGGAATATGAAAATTTTAATGATAGATTTGGCCACATTTTTTTTACTAAATCTAAATTCAAAAATTATCATTTAAGTTTAGAATATAAATTTAGTGGAGAGCATCTTTCTGGTGCTCCAGGATGGTCAATTAAAAATAGTGGTATAATGCTACATTCTCAGCATCCATCTACTATGCTTTTAGATCAAGATTTTCCTGTTAGTTCAGAAGTCCAGCTTTTAGGAGGATTGGGAACCGGAGAAAGATCAACAGCAAATATGTGTTCACCTGGAATCGATGTTGATATTAACTCTGAAAAAGCAAAATACCACTGTGTAAATTCTAATTCTAAAACGTATCATAATGACGATTGGGTTAAAGTTGAAGTAATTGTTAAATCAAATAATATAGTTCATCATATTGTTGAAAATGATACAGTGATTTCTTATTCAAATTTAAGAGTTGGGGGTGATAAAATCCCTGAAAATTACTTAAGTAGATTAGGTGAACCTCTAGTAGATGGTTTTATTTCTCTTCAGTCTGAAGGACATCCAGTTGAATTTAAAAATATAAAAATTAAAATCTTAGATTAATATTACATTCTTTTACGAATGTTTAATTATATTTATATTAACTAAAACTAAAATTATTATGAAAAAAATTTTATTATTAACATTTGTCTCAGCATTATTTTTCTCTTGTGAAACAACTCCAAAAGAAGTTGAAAAAGGGCCAGCACCTGGTTATTTAGTAGCACAAGACGGTTCTAAAATAGATGCAAGAGACGCAGCCCCATCTAATTTAGCTATTTGGGAAAAATACATTGAAGCTCATAACAATAATGATTTTGAGACTATTTCTAGTATTAATCACGATTCAATTGTATTAAATCTTTGGGATGGAAGAAATTTATTTGGAAATGAAGCTCATCTAGAGGTTTTAAAAGGATACATGGATGAATTTAGTCCAACATGGAACACCTTTTTCTCTTATACAATGCATGTTGATGGTCAAAAAGGTGATTGGGTAATCACTGGACACCAGATTGATCAAACTGTTGACGGAGAAGAACAATCAATTTCAGATATATGTGACGTATTTATTGTTGATGAAAAAATTAGAAGAATCATAGTCTATCGTAAAGAGAACTAATATCATTCAAAATTTTAAAAAAGGGGATTATATTAATCCCCTTTTTTTGTGACCTCGGCAGGATTCAAACCTGCAACCTCTTGAGCCGTAATCAAGTGCACTATTCAGTTATGCTACGAGGCCAATAAAATAATCGAAATGCGAATTTAGCATTATTTTTGTAATGAAAATATATAAATCTTTTTAAGTGAAAAAAAATAAACCTGATAATATTGTTTTTGATACTGAAACCAACAAGTATAATGCTTCTGTTCTTCCATATGCTAGCTCAGTTGGTGCTCCATCAATAAAAATTGAAGATAATAAGAGTTGGAAAGAAAGAGGAGTGGCAAAGGTGAACAAGAAAATTAGTTCAAAATTTAAAGAGCTCAAATTAGAATATCAAAAATTATTAGATGATTTCAAATGGAACGAATTAATATATAATTCTAAGTTTTCTTTTGAGCCAGTTATTGGGGAAACTTATTACTTATACATTGACTCCAATAATGAATATTTTTTATCTCTAATTAACCCAAATTCTTGGACCAAAGAGTGTGTGGGAGAATTTATTCTTAATAGCGAAGGCAGGTGGATTAAATCTATTTAAAAGCTTCTTCAAGTGTATTGTTTAATCCAAAATTTGCTTTCCAGTTCCAGTCCTCTTTAGAGATATTGTCATTTATGTTTTTAGGCCATGTTTTGGCAATTTCATTTCTATAATCTGGTTTGTACATAACATTTCCAATGCAACCTTTTTCTTTTAATTTTAATTCTAATTCTTCTGGCGTAATGCTAAACCCAGTAATGTTATAAGATTCTTTTACATTTAAATTTTTTTTCTTTGAAGACATAAATTTAATAGTTCCTAAAATAGCATCTTCAATATACAGCATAGGAAGTCTCGTGTCTTTTTCTAAAAAACAGATATAATCCTCTCCTTTTTTTAATGATTCTATCATATCCATTACATAATCAGTTGTACCACCACCAGGCTTTGATTCGAACGAAATAATACCGGGATACCTTAAAGACCTTATGTCTAAATCAAATTTATTGTTGTAATAACTAATTAATTTTTCTCCTGAAAGTTTAGAAATTCCATAAATAGTTGAGGGATTTAAAACAGGATCTTGATTAACATTTTCAAGATTAGATTTTGTTCCAAAAACCGCAATTGAACTGGGCCAAAAGATTTTATTTATTTTATTTGTAATAGAAATTTCAATAATATTTTGAAAACTTTCCATGTTTAATTTCCAAGAATTAAATGGGTTTTCTTCACCTTTAGCAGATAGTACGGCTACTAAATGATATATAGTATTAATTTTATATTTTTTTACAAGATTATTTAATCTATTAATATCCATTGCATTAGCAACTTCAAAATCGCAATTTAATTTGTTTTCAGGAGATCTAATATCTGAAGCTAAAACATATATATTATTTTTAACAAAATACTTTATAAATTCCTGACCTAATTGACCTAATGCCCCAGTAATTAATATTCTTTCCATTACTAAATAAAAATTATACTTTTATTAATTAATAAATATATATGTACGAATCTATACAAAAAAGACTTATAAAGGAATTAGATGAGGTTAAAATTTCTGGGAGATATAAACACGAAAGAATTATTAACTCTAGTCAGGGTTCAACAATTAATGTAGAGAACAGTAAAGTTTTAAATTTTTGTGCTAATAATTATTTAGGTTTAGCTTCAAACAATAAAGTTAT
>ENA-UZWV01029213-UZWV01029213.1-metagenome-genome-assembly--contig:-Day-3-1m-contig-29213_pt1 | contig 12011 bp, 11 predicted proteins | sample MGYA00260342_ERZ794902 | MGnify/ENA metagenome assembly ERZ794902
TCATGTTGCGAATAGCAATTGGCATTCTATTCAAAATCCTATTACTGAAGAAATGATTTCTAGTGGAAAGAATATTCCGGACTTTATAGAGGATAATGAAGTATACTACAATAAGAGTGGCAAAGAAACCAGTACACAGGGATTAAGAGACTTCCATAATTTGTATGTGAAGAAAAATTTGATTCTTAGTGTCTCTGAAAGAGGTCATACATTGATAGATTACGCCGTAGGAAAAGCAGGCGATTTGTCTAAGTGGACCAAATCGAAGTTAAAGTTTGTCTATGGAATCGATGTGTCCAAAGACAATATTAATAATCAATTGGATGGCGCATGTGCTCGGTATTTGAAAGCATCGAAGAAACAAGATAGGATTCCCAAAGCTCTATTTGTAACTGGCAATAGTAGTTTGAATATTCGAAAAGGGAATGCTTTTAGCGACGACAAAAATAAGCTCATTAATAGTGCTGTATTTGGAAACGGTCCGAAGGACGTAGATGTCTTAGGAAAAGGTGTGTATAAACAATATGGTGTAGGAGAGAGTGGATTTAACATTAGTTCATGTCAATTCGCAACACACTATTTCTTTGAGAACAAAGAAACATTCAATGAATTCTTGCGTAATATATCGGAATGTACGAAGATAAATGGCTATTTCATCGGAACATGCTATGATGGCAAAACAGTTTTCAATAAATTGTCAGACAAAAAGAAAGATGAAAGCATGTCAATAATGAAAGGGGATAGAAAAATATATGAAATTACAAAAATGTATGATGAAACTGGGTTCCCAGATGAAGAGTCTAGTCTAGGTTATCCTATTGGTGTATTTCAAGAGAGCATTAACAAGACTTTCAAAGAATATCTGGTGAATTTCAATTATTTTGTAAGAATGATGGATAATTATGGATTTGTGCTGCTAGAAACTGAAGAAGCGAAGAACTTGGGATTGCCAGATGGGTCAGGGTTATTCGCGGAGCTGTTCGCACAAATGGAAGAAGAAATTAAACAATTTCCTTCGAAAAAGGCAGATTATAAAGACGCTTTGTATATGTCAGCGGAAGAGAAAAAAATATCCTTCATGAATCGTTATTTCGTATTCAAGAAAATGAGGAATGTTGATATGAATAAATTTAATGAACTGATTACACAGAAAGAAAAAGAATTGTCTGAACGAATTGAAGAAGTCGAAACTGAAATATTTCAAGATAAAATAGAAGAGCCGATTACAACCGTTGTAGATAACCCACCGCCAGAAAAGAAAAAAGCCATTAGAAAAACAAAAAAGAAAGTTATAATCAACTAAAAAATGATTTAAACCTATGGAAAGATATTAATTAGATTTTAGTAAATAATATTTTTCATGTCATATTATCTTCTTCCCAGGACAAATATATATTCATTTAAATATATTGACTGCATAGAGAAAAATACATTGCCAAGTACGTATATATCACAATCCTTGTCGGAATTTTTATATGAAATAAAAAAGAAAATAGAAACGCTTGAAAAAGACTGGGATATATTTAAAAAATATACGAATCCATATGAATATATACATACACATCTACCATATAAAAAGAAATGCATTGCGAACCATAACCCTCTATCACGTTCGTATTTTAAAATGATAGAAATATTAAATACATTCCATTTAGAAATGGATTCCAAGCCAATAAGGTCGTTTCATTTGGCAGAGGGTCCTGGTGGGTTTATTGAAGCGCTATGCAAGGTACGCAAATGCCCGTATGATACATACACCGGAATAACTATAATTGATGACAACAACACTCAAAATGTCCCTGGATGGAAAAAGACAAAGAACTTTCTAAGTCAAAATAAAAATGTGTTGATTGAATATGGTAACGATAAGACTGGCAATATTCTTTCCATTGATAATTTTGTTTATTGTAAAGATAAATATGGTTCATCAATGGACTTGATTACTGGTGATGGTGGATTTGACTTTTCAGAAGATTTCAATAATCATAAAATTAATATTGCCGCACTATTGTTCGCACAAATCGCATATGCTCTATGTCTTCAGAAAAAAAACGGTAAGTTTATATTGAAGATATTCGATAGTTTCACTCAACATACGGTTGACCTCCTTTATATATTGTCATCTTTCTATGAAAAAGTGTATGTATCAAAACCATATACAAGCAGGTATGCTAATTCTGAAAAATACATTGTATGTAAAGGGTTTTTATTCGACAATAGCGACAATTTTTATCCCTATATACATCGTGCTTTTGAAAAAATGGTGAATAGTAAAAATACGAATGACAAATATTATATACATAGGTTTTTTAATATGCCAATACCGTCTTTCTTTCTATCTAAAATGGAAGAAATAAATTCAATATTGGGACAACAACAGATCGAAAATATCCATTATACATTGTCATTGATAGATAACAAGCACAAGCAAGAGAAAATAGACAATATTATAAAAAATAATATTCAAAAATGCATTTATTGGTGTGGACGAAATAACGTATCTCATAATTCTGTTTTAGAATGATTATTTTCTTTGTTTTTTTTCTTTGTTTTGTTACTTTTCATTGTTTTTTTATTCAGTTTAGTTGTTTCCCATAATTCAATGGCTTTATGAAATTTAAAACTTTTATTGGCATAATTTGTGTTTATTAGACTCTTATTGAAGTAGAACAAACCTACATTTATTCCTGAGTTGACTTCTTCGTTATCTGAAATATCTACTATGTATTCTACCGGTAATTTATTGAAGTTGCAGAAGATTTGTTTATCATTGTCTACTAGTAGATTAATTATAGCATTTTTGTTCCATGATTTGCGAGGAGATCCCAATTTTAATATACGTTCACAATCAGCACTATAATTATTATGGAAATATGTAAAATATTTTGAATCACACATTGTCTTTATCGGCATTTTTGATAGAATTTTCTTTGTTTTGTCAAGAGAATATACACGAGCAATATTAAATGAAACTCGGTCTTCATGCGACAAGAAATCAAATGTATATGTCTTTATATCACGATTAAATCCGGTTAATAATGTGAAATGTTTGTCTTTCATTTTTGACCGAAATTTATACATATTGAACCCACACCGAATTTCCCTATGTACCTTCATTAAATGTCTATAATGAGGATTATGCTTTATCAGAGATATTCTAATTGAATACGATATTTTCGAGAGATTTGTCTTTAATATACTTATCAAAGATTCTGTATAAGTAATAATGGTGTGGTTATAATAATTGCGCGTTGAAACATTGATAAAGAAATTTTTTTGCTGTTCCAATAATTCTTTGTATTCATATTTTCGGTCAAAGTCATTTATAAATCCCTCGAGCTTATTATAAGATGATGATTCATATAGATATTGAGTCATTTTTATAATAATATAAATACTTATATATTATTATCAATTTTTTAACCTCCTCGTATGTGAGTAGGAGTACATTTAATCGGGTTCCCCATAGAATCGACTCCAGGCGTTTTTGAAGGATGGTATCCATTCTTATCCTTCACTGTATAACCATTGGCAGATACACCATATGCCAACGCATTCGCAACATGAAGGCCATATGCGTTAGTGTATGTGCTTGCTGAATCAGTGATTGTGTTATATCTCATTCTAGAAATAAGCGAACTAGACGATACAGCACCTTGACTCGCAAATTGCGGGTTACTTGGCTTATAAAAAGTACTAGTAAATAATGGTTTGAATAAGGGTGTGGCACTGGAAACAAACTTGCGCGTTTCTTCAACAATGTTGGGGTCATTTGTTGGATCGACAGATGGATAATCTGCTATATTAGGGAATCCAATTGCGGTTTTGAAATCATTATCATATATGACAAACCGAGCGGAATCCAATATTGATGGAGTAGTCCAGTCAACCGGAAGGTCACCTTGAATGGTCTGCCTAATTGGTGTCTGCAAACCTGTGTCCAATATATATTGAGCTCGCAAAACAACATACTCTAACTCCACATTTTGTGTAATATTATTCAGCTTGATCTCTAACAAAAAGAATTTCGCTTTACTATCAGTCTTCTCGTAATAGTGATAATTTGCGGTCATTGTATCCTTCAAAATAGTATTGATTTCTTGGATATTATAATATCCAGCAGGGATGTTTACAGTATATTCTACAGGATTATTGCTATTATCAACAGTATCAAACCATCTATATCCAAAAGAAACATCTGTGTCAAATTTATGTCTAGAACAATGGGACTCTCCTGCTGGAGAATACAAGTTTCCAGCTGCTTGTGTAGAGCCAGGTTGAGCGGTAGAATCACCTTCACGTATAAACATGTATTGGTTCTGTTCGAACGTTTTGCTACGGCTATTTAGATATTGTTTTGAATTAGCATAATACTTGGATTTGTTATTGGATGGATCATAGTTCTTTTTAATCATCCCACTGCTTCTTAGACGAGCCCGAGCATTTGATTGTGGAGTTCCAATTACACAAGTACTTTCCGCGCATGAACCAGGCACTTCATATTTACTATTTACTTGATTCTGATTATATGTATTTACTAAACCTCTTTGAGAACTCGATAAACTACTTGAATTGCTTACAGTACCTCCTGGCATATTTAGTACATCGATAGATGAAGAAGTCCTCTCATTGCAACTATTTATATTTGATGAAGTTGCTAATTCGCGTCGATAGGATTTAATTGGTTGTGGCAAAAACAAATTCCTTTTAACAGACAACATATCACTAGAAGGCTCATTTTTTTTAATGAAACTACTAATTTGTTTAATAGTTTGTCCTTTCCATGAAATAATTCCTGTATTGTCAATGGTATTAAACACTTCTGTCATAGAATATTATATATATATAATATATTATATTATGAAAAATACTGTAAAATTTACTACTGTTGTACTTGTTATCTTGTTCGCATTCTTCGGATTTACCATTGTAAATCATTTTACTCGTAATGTAATGGAAGGTGCTGAAAATATGGATAAAGAAGAAGAAACTGAAGAGACCGACCAAGAGAAAATTATGCGCCTGGAAATTGAGATTAGTGAGAGACAAGACGAAATTAATGAAATCCGCAACCGTATTACAATGAAAGAAATGCCTGAAGAGGAAGAAATGCCTGAAGAGGAAGAAATGCCTGAAAAGGAAGAAATGCCTGAAAAGGAAGAAATGTAACTAATTATTATTAAAAATCAATTAAAGTTATATTCATAGACATATTAGACTATGAATATAATCACTAACGTTAATAAAATATCTATTTTAAATTTATTTTTTTCAGAAAAAAAGAAAAATATAATTGTTGATGGTTCATTCACAAAACTGATTCACTCAGACAATTTGTTTTCTATGAATGGCATTTATGTTAACCTTCCATTGTCAAATTTTACACTCAATGAATCGAATAACAATACATTCATTCATTTTAATCCATATCATAAGTCAAACGCCTATTTGAACCAAGAGTTAACTAAATTAGAATATCATATACTAGATTATTATAGGAAAAATAACATATCAAACAAAAATTTAGCAAATATATTATCTAAACAACTTTATTCTGGTACCATGAAACTTTATAAAGAAACAAAAGGCTCGCTAAATAAAACACCGGAAAACTTAAAATTAATTATAAAAATTTCTGGTATATGGGAGACAAAGTCGGAAGTAGGCTTAGCAATAAAATTATTGTGCTCTGAGTAATTGAAATATTATTATTAGTATTTTTTCAATCAAAGTCCCATTCGTTTTCCTCTTCGCTTAGACGAGAATGGTTTCTTTCCACTTGTTATATTATAGTCCTTGTTATATTTATCGTCATATGGGGTTTCTGTTTCAAAATTAATTACATTTACAAAATTTTTCTCAATATCGATTGAATATTCCAGATTGCGTATTGTCTGATAAGTAGATATTTGATTATCGTGGATGAATGTATCAAATTCTTTGCGATTCACAGATTTTATAATATCATCTTTTATTTGAATCATATTTTTATCACCGATTGGGTAAAAATTTGTTCTGTCTATTTGAAGACCATTATTGATAACACGTTTTTGTAATGTGTTATCCTCGTATCCCCAAGCCCAAAAGTTAGGCTAACCCTTTGTTTTTTCAAAATCTCCTCCAGTAATAGAAACAATCCCACCTAATGCGTATTTAAACCCATAAAAATGCTTAACAATGCCGTGATGCGTTTTGTAATTTAAAAAATTCTTTTTGTAAGGCATTGTATCAACATCGTTGAAAATAATACATATATCTTTATAGTTATCTGGATAACGGTCTTTCAACATTAAATAGCCTATATTTTTCATTGCGCCTCTATTAAAGCCTCTATTGTCTGTTTGATGAATATAAAAAATTTCATACTTATCACTTGACACATCTTCTAATACAAATTTCATCTGGCTAACAAAGAAATCGCGCTGTTGACGTCTATTTCTGTATGGAACTATAAATACCATTTCAGGAATGGCAAGACTTTTTTCATCCAGTTTTTCTTCTTTTTCCTTGCGTTCAGATTCTTCTTTTTCCTTGCGTTCAGATTCTTCTTTTTCCTTGCGTTCAGATTCTTCTTTTTCCTTGCGTTCAGATTCTTCTTTTTCCTTGCGTTGTTTTTTTTCCTTCAATTTACGTTGTGCTTCATTGCTTGCTGAATTATTCTTATTTTTGACTTTTGCTTCAGCCATTTTCTTAGCGATGTATTCTTCCATACTGATTGATATATATACTATTCGAACATAAATAAAAAAAATTATGTTATTTCTAAATAAGAGTTAATCTGAATATTTTTGTAATATCACTTCAGGTATAAGGTGAGATTTTAGATTTTCTAACTTTTTGAAACATTTATTGATGGTTACTTCACTAACTCCACACATATTGCGTATGTCTTGTTTTGTAATATTTAAATTACAATTGTATGCGGTAAAATAGATGATGCCAGAAGCAATTGCATGAGGAATATTGTCTGTAATCATGTCATTTGATTCAACTTTTTTTGCTATAAAGAGAGCTAAACATGTCAATTCTTGATTTATGTTTAATCTGCTACAATAGCGTTCTATGAATGAACTGGGCAATGTAATGCCTAATTCAGTTTGTTGGGATGGCTCAACGTTTCTTTCTATATTATGAAGAATATTTACAGCCATAGAACAACCCGTAGTAGCACTTGTTTTGTCTAATTTGAAAATTTCAGCAATTTCGTGAGCGGTTCTAGGACATCCATTTAATCGACACGATATATATATCGATGCTGACTTTATGCCATCGCGGTTCATCCCTCTAAACATTTTTTGTTCTGATATATCTTTGTGAATTGCGATAGCGTCATCAATAAATATCTTTGGAATTCCAGAATTATGGGCCATGCTTGTAATGAATTGAAATTCATCGTATAATGCTTTCTCACGGTGTGGCATAGATTGCCATTCAGTCCATTTCCGTATTCTCTTCATTTCATATGTAGATTTATTGCTACACAATACCTTGCATCCAAAAGATGATTCTACTAATAATGGGTTAATCGGATTGCCACACCGTGTTGGGTCTTTAGAATGCTTATCTTCGCCTGAATGAAAACGCCATTCTGGCGAATAATCTAACGTTTTTGTGTATATTATGCCACATTCTTTATTAGAGCAAGTAGGAAATTTGTCATCCATAATAACTAAATGTGAGTTGCATTCATAGCATGAATCCATCCCTTTAGTATATTGTAATAGTGATACATCTTTGTCTTGTAATCCATCATTGCTTATCTCTTTTTTGTCATCTTCAAATATGTCCCACATTTTATCCTTGTCTAATTTGGAAAGTTCTTGTTTCTTTTTTTTTGTTTTTTTATTATTATTTCTATGTTCTAGTTTTTTACTTATTGTTTCGTTTTTGTTACTTTTTATAATTTCGTCGCATGTTTGATAAGTTGTATTTATTTCTTCTATCATGCGTTCTACCTTAGTAGCAGAATTTTTATCGCTGTTTTTAACGGACAATTTAGAATCGTTCAAATTTTCATTCATATTTATGTATAAATATAAATAAAGTAAATATCAATTTTATATCAGGATATTATAATTAATATAAAATGTCAGATGAAGAGATTTCTAAAAACGCGAACGAAGAAAATATGATTGATAATAGTAGTGTGGTAGACATTCAGAATACAGGATCTATTACTACGAGATCTCTAGAAAAAGCTTTAAGTGGAGTTAGAGGACGTTCCGAGGCATTATTAAACTTTGTGTTTGAGACTTATTACAATAGCGACATTGGAATAAAAAAATACATGTCATTGCCAGTTTCGTCAGACACTATTAAAATACCATTGACAAACGCATGTTTAAATGTGTTAGTGCTTTTTACTCTGATTTCTGTAGCAGATGATTTTGAAAACAAAACATACAATATATTGGATGAAGAAAAAGTAGAAATAGACGCCACAAGCAAGAAACTTGTATTCAAGCATAGCAAAGGTTTATATAACTACATCGAACAACAATTCTTGAATCGGTCGTTAGATGGCACTCAGCATACCCCTTTAAAAAACATTCGCAAAACAATTCAAGAAGTCCGTTTCAATAACAACATTACAGAAGAATTAATACTCATTTCTTTGCTACAAAATGATGTTAATATGAAACGTATAAAGGGAATTACAAAAAAATACAATGACATTATTAATGAGAATAACACAAAGGATATTTCTTTCTTAAAAAAAATGAAAAAATATGCGAACATTACAAATATTAATATAAATGGTGGATGTGGGTTGCCAGAATATACAAAAGTCAGCGACCGATTAAACGACTCGATACGGTATTTTTTGTATGATGTAGTATATCGGACGACATTGTCAGATATAGATATATCTAAGGGTTTGCCTCTTAGAAGTGGTGGTGGGAATGAAGGTGAGGATGAAGGTGAGGATGAAGGTGAGGTTCCACAAGGTGATACTAGTGGAGATTCTGAGTTTGACGCAAACAAATTAGTCGAGTTTGTAGAGAATTATATAGTTTCTGTTATAGACAGCTTCAAAAATATTGTTAAACATAATGATGCTACACCTGAATCGTTTTTTGATATGGATAAAATTATCGAAAATCGTGAGGACAATCCAATTCATGTCAGGGAACCTGTATTTAAATTACTGGTAGGTGAGTGTGACGACATTGTATTAGATGTATTGAAAAGTAAACTGAAAAAACATGAAAAAAAAATCCATACTAATATGAAAAATCTTTCGAAAGAACAACTTAAGAATGCTATAGAAAGGTTAGAACGTCCATTAGAAGATTTTTCAGAAAGGAGACAACAAATCAAGGGGTTGTTAGAGTTATTTTCATCGATAGATAGTATCGATGGCAATAGTGTAGACAGTATATTATCAAACGACAGCGTTACTGATGTCGAAGGTATCAATAATTATTTTTACGATTTATATTCAAGTCCTGAAGAGGATGGAATACAACAACAATTAAATGCCAAATTAGAAAGCAATGATTCCATTATGAAGGCAGTCTCCGCATTCAAGTTTGAAGAAAATGAAATTATAAAAGATAATGTTAACGAACTACGTTTGAAAGTAATGAAAATTATGGTAAGAAATGTTGAAAAATATATATTAGTGCAACTAAATAAGGCTTTAAATAAAGTTATTACAATCGAAAAAAAAACGTCTATGTTAGGAAAAGGAAGAAGAAGGAGAACAAAGAAGAAAACGCAAAAGAATACAAAAGGCAAACAAAATAAGAAGCAAAGTAAAAAACATAACTAACCTATATAGTTTTAATTGTTGTCTGGATTAAATGTGACCTTTTTCTCTATTTTCTGTAAAATTTCTGGATTATAAACCAAACGACCTGTTGGTTTATATTCTGATATATCGTTATACTGTTTTTTTGGTTTTTCTAATACATTGTTAGTATCATTGAATAATCCAGCGTTAATGTCATCTTCATCAACGATTTCTTCCTTGTTACCCTTCTTTTCAATAATGTTTCCTGTATTATCTAAACTGATTCCGGTTTTTTTTCGAATTTCATCTCGTACATATGACGGTACCCAGTTATTCCAAGAGATAAACAGCGTATTTGGGTGTATATATTTAACAAAGAACCCATTCTCTTCAAGTTTTGCTACTAAATAACCAGTACAATCTTTGTTATCATATACAGATTCACCAAATATATATTCAGGAACATTGTAAAATATATAAGTTTCGCTTTTCTTTACACGAGATATATGCTTTATCCTTTTATTAATGCGACTTAATAATTTATTATATAAACTCAATTGTTTCATGTCGCGCCTATGTTGTTTTTCATATAATTCATCTATATCTACTGTATCTGGCTCTTCGTTGTCTTCATTATACAAGAAATATGACATGTATGTAAGATTATAATATAATTATAAATAGAAAAAACATAAGCATTTCAAACTATTTGTATTATAATACATGGATGTTTCGGGAAATAATATAATAAAGCATTTGGTATGTTCCGGTGGTGGGGTATATGGATTTACATTCTATGGCATTTTGAAAGAAGCTCACAAAATGGGTCTTTGGAAAACAGAAGACTTGACATCAGTGTATGGAACATCTGTTGGAACAATACTGTTATTATTGATACAATTAAAATATACATGGGAAGAACTAGACAATTATCTTATTAATCGACCCTGGCAACAAGTATTCCCGGTAGATATAAAATTATTGTTAGCATCAATGACAAATACAGGCATTTACAATCAAGATACTATACATAAAACCTTGTCGCCTTTGTTATTAGGGCGTAACCTGTCATTAGACATTACAATGAAAGAGTTGTATGAATATTCAAATATAGAATTTCATTGTTTCTCTACTGAAATAAACTCTTTTGTAATGGTAGATATATCTCACATAACGCATCCTGATTGGAAAGTCCTTGATGCTATTTACTGTAGTTCGGCGTTTCCTTTAGTTTTTAAGCCGATTATTGCCGATGGAAAGTGTTATAGTGATGGTTGTATAATAAACAACTATCCATTGAGCTATTGTTTAGAACAAGGGGCCAATCAAGATGAAACATTAGGCATTTATTGTGATAGAGACATTGATACTGATAATAGCATTAACGATGAATCTTCTTTATTTGATTATTTGACTAGCATTATGATAAAGACATACATTCATAGGGTAGATAATACAAAAAATAATAATCATGTTGTTCGTCATGAGTTCTGTATATACGTAGATAAAAGTGATGTGAACGATATCTATAGTCCTATTTGTAACCTATCCGACCGTTTAGCTATGATAGAAAGTGGGGTGAATATGGTACGCACAAAATATTCTGAAGATAGTAAAATTAATAATGATATAATCAACGAATCGTAACTAATAGATTGGTTTGGTAAAATAGATAAGTTTAATGGAAAACAAATATAACTTCGTTCCTTTTGCGTCAGTTTCAAATGATGTATTTGAAACTGAAAAGAGTATAATTATACATTCGAATAACAATGGTGTCATACATCTCATGACTGTATTTACTTCTTCTGTTTGCGGGTATTGGATTTATTTTTCTTTGATTTTGGTGTTTTCTTTTTTTGATTTTTTTTGGCAGTTGCTCTTTTTTTCTTTCCAAGACCAATCATACCCTTCATCTTGTTAATGGCATTGCGTTTTGTGATTTTATTTTCAGGCATTGTAGCAATCCAACCAACGTTATCTAATTGAATAGCATAATGTCTCTCATCGTTAGCCGCAAAGTAATATGATTGTGGACTATCTATGACACATTCACAGTCAGCCAACCTCCACGCACTCGGTTTGCGTCCATTGTCTAATGATAAAATCTGATCTAGATAGAGGCTATTTTCATCGGGGATCTCTGTGATAGTCCCATTTTTTTTGATGTTATCGTGATTTATTATGACTTTATCCCCTAAATTGAATTTAATAGGGTGTTTTTTTATCTTATTATTCAATTCCTCTCTTGATATATCATAGTCACGCATGACAT
>ENA-UZWV01001038-UZWV01001038.1-metagenome-genome-assembly--contig:-Day-3-1m-contig-1038_pt2 | contig 11974 bp, 10 predicted proteins | sample MGYA00260342_ERZ794902 | MGnify/ENA metagenome assembly ERZ794902
GCCGTTAAGGCCGGTGGAATGAGCGCGAACTTACCTATATGAGTTTTTTGGGTAAACTCTTTCTGAGCTTCAACAATGTCTTTCAAATCAAATTGCTTCGCGAGCAAGGGTATTATCTCACCGCGTTCAATGTAAGAAATTAAATTAGGGAACACTGGCTCATCCCAAGCGGTACAACCTATCAGTCGGATATCCTTTAGATAGAGTGTGCGCATGTCTAAACTAACGATTGGCCCGGCGATTGCACCAGAGGTGGCGTAGCGGCCTCCCCGCTTTAGTACTTCAAGCATATACTCAAAGCCACTGCCAGCCACATTATCAATAACGACATCGACTGACTCCTTACCTAGGGCGTCTACTGGGTTTTCTTCGCGGGTAATGAGCTGATCAGCTCCGAGAATTGACGCAGCTTCAAGCTTGTTTTCGCCAACAATCGCAATCACGGTTGCACCGCGTCGTTTGGCTAATTGCACTGCCGCCGACCCAACGCCGCCCGTTGCACCTGCTACCAATACTCGATCACCTGCTTTAACCTTTGCTCGATGCAGCATGTTTTCTGCGGTGCCATACGCGCAAGGAATGGTACCGAGCTCTGCGTCGCTCCAATCGGTACTAATAGCAAAAACTTCAGAGCTCTCCACACAAACAAATTGCGCAAATGCGCCGTCAAAGTCAGAGGCCATCCATACGTTTTCGGGTGAGTCCCATCCATTACTGCGAATACAACAACGAACCAGCACGCGCTCACCAATACGCGCTCTATCAATGTTAGAACCTACCGCCACAATACGCCCACAGCAGTCAGTACCTTGAATAAACGGAAAGGGGGTTTCTTCGTTCCAACCACCGTCGAGTTCATCGGCGGCGTCGGCTTGCTCGGCATCATTTTCGCTGAGCGCGTCNNCCCAAGCGCGTATTGATTTCGGTATTGTTAATGCCAGCGGCTAGCACTTGAATCAATACTTCATTGTCGCTCGGCTGAGGAACGGGAACATCTTGGTAGCTCAGCATTTCATAGCCCCCATTTGACAAAGTAACAACCGCCTTCATTGCTGTACTCGAATCTGATAGAGAGAAACGCTCTTTGTTTTTTAGTGACTTTAGAGAGTTCATAGATGTGTTTGCCCAGAGTGGTATGTAGAACCGGTATTGTTATAAAAAAAGTGAGAGAATTGAAGCATTATCGTGGCCTGTTTAAAAGCGAACGTTATTAGTATCTTGCGCGGCGCCCTTTATTTTAACTCTAGACGCTTAGCCATTAGAGAGTCACGCTCAATCATTTTTCTCTTGATGAACACTTTCTCTATATGATCGAACGCATCAATAGTATCTAGAGGGCTCTGCGACAGCAGCAATAAGTCTCCTCGCTTACCTTCGTTTATGCTGCCAATGACGCCAATAAATGCACATCACTTTTGCTACTTGGTATTCACTTTAGTCCATTTGGTAAAAGTTGTTAGCGGTTTGATAAAACATTTGATGCTGCTCTAAAGAGGAATACTGCCTAACAGCCGATCGGTAACAATCCCAGTAATTGTCGTAGCTACGATAAAGTTTGTCGACAGGGAAGTTAGAGCCAAACATAGTTTTGTCGGGACCAAACGTATCGATGATACGTTCAATCAATGGGCCTAAATCCTGGTCATGCCAATGGTTATTGAACATACCTAACCCAGATACTTTGCAACAAACATTGGGTAGCAAGGATAACTTCTTTAGACCTGCTTGCCAGCTATCGAGCCCTGATCGCGATTGGTCCCAGGGCGAGCCGCCGTGGCATAGGGCAACCTTCACATCAGGTATGGCTTGTAATACTTTATATACCGCATCGACTTGTGGTGGAATTATTTGTAAGTCAAAACTTAAGCCCTGCTCCGTAAGATAGATCATGGCCTTACGCCAACTAGCGTTTGCAAGTAATACATGGCTACCATGCTTAATGTCCTCATCGGCGTGGCGCCCAATAATTTGACGAATACCCTTTACTTTTGAAAAGGCTTTTTGAGCATCGATTTGCTGCTTATAGTTGTCAGCACTTAAATCGCAAAAGGCAACAATGGCATTGGGAAGTGGGTTTTGCTCTTGAAGCCATTGTGTTTCTTTAAGGCTATCCGATTTACTTGTTCCAACTTGAATATGTACCGACTTCTCAGGGCGGTATTGGCTAGACTCATTGAGAAAATCGCTAACGAGGTAGTTCTTCTGAATCGGGCTAGGGTCGCCAAAAAAGCGTTGCTCCCCTTTAGCCATTAACCAGGGGTAGTCGCAGGCCTTTAAATCCCATAGGTGATGATGGGCATCGATAAAGCGAAACGGATTGCTATTCATATTTATCTCTTAAGTAACGGAATTCATCGAGCTTTTATACCCTATTAAAATTCAACAGGGCAACAATGGATTGATTCATAACATATACTCATTCAACTAAGAACCTTTCGAAAGGCAGGCTCTACTTAACTTGTCTGGATGCTCACAGTCACACGCTGTAACGTTTGCTTGAATATAAGCGGTGACCTAGAGGCACGACTGATTGATACATGACGGTTTTCACCACAGCGAAATCCAGAGTTTGGTGTATAGATTGGCCACAGTTTTGGTAGCAGCATCCGGCCTAATTTGTGACAGCCTAAGGGCACTATGATTTAAAAATTCGTCCGGGCAGATGTAACCAAGTTTTTAGCACCCTGCCTTATAAAGCTATGGTCTGAAGACATTAAGAAAAGTGTGATGCCTCGACTGCGCCAAAATTCGATACTGCTAATATTAGGCACAAAGATACCTAACCTCTTATTATTAGCCTTAGCGGCAATACAGATCTTTTCAGCCGCTTCAACGACGACCTTATCAGTAGCAGCCTTGGCTCCAAGAGCAACGGTTAAGTCCATCATGCCGATAAACAAGCAATCAATACCTTCTTGAGCCGCTATCCCGTCAATTTGATCCACAGCAGCAATATCTTCAATTTGAGCTATTACCGTAGTCTCTGACTGATTGAGACTGATATTGTCAGCAACACTGGCTGCGCCATAACCTGCCGAACGGGTAGAGCCTGCGTATCCTCGTCCTGTCCTTCCATACCTAGCGGCATTAACACAGGCCAAGGCCTTTTCAGGCGAATCAACATGTGGAATCACCACACCGGTAGCGCCACAGTCAAGTGCATTGAGTATTTGATCCGCTGATGACGAGGCTACCCTAACTAATGCGGGTTTCTGTTCTGTGCGAAAAGCCAGCAAACAGCTATCTATATCGCGACGATCGAATGGGGAGTGTTCGGCATCGAAGCAGGCAACATCTAGCTCTGTACTTGCTAGCACTTCTGCAACCATCATCGATGGTGTCTTTACAAAGGTGCCAATCAGGCATTCACCGGATAACAGTTTTTGTCGAAAATTATTGTGTGGGTTAAAAGCAGCCATAATTATTATTTCTTATTAGATTAAGTTACGAATTGAGCCAATTTTCTAGGGCTTTGTTCACCTGTTCCGGGGCATCGAGAGTACTGAGGTGCCCAGCCTCTTCAATAATCTCCAACTTGGCATGTTTTATTTCTAGAGCCATATCTCGGTGGAGCTTTTCATTGCACTGTGCATCATGGACTCCACAGAGTATGAGGGCAGGGCAGTGAATATCTTTTAGCGTGCTCCAGCTATCAGTTCGACTCGCTAATGCACGCCATTGGTTGATGAACTCATCGGTACCAACCTCCAAAGCCATTTCCGTCACTAGAGGCTCAAGCTTTAATCGCTGTTCTGAGTCAAAAACATATTTCGGCATCAGCTGCTGACTCACTAAGGCCTTTAAACTCTCAGCACCGCCTTGAGCAACGTTATTAATCTGTTGTTGACGGACACGCACATGTTCTGGCAATTCACCCCGTGGATTGGTGCCTAGCAAAGCGATTCTCTCAATCCGCTCGGGTGCCTGTCTAAACATTTCAAAGGCCACAATACCGCCCATCGAAAGGCCTGCTAATGCAAACTCTGCTGGTGCTTCCGAGAGTACCTTGGTAGCCATAGTCTCAATTGAATCGCAATTGGAAAAGTCACCTACTAATACCTCTCTATCGCTTTTAAAAGCTGAGATTTGCGCCTGAAAAAGCATGTCGGTACAAAGTGAACCAGGTACAAGTAATAATGGTAACGGCACTGGTGGTACTCCAATCGAAATTATACTATTTGAATACTAATCAAGCTGCGCTGTAGCGCCGTGCCTGATACTACCAGCAAAAAGACGCTTCTCGGCAGGTAGTTCCGGATTCTTAATACGCTCCAAAAGCATACCCACAGCCGCTTCTACCATTCGCTCTAAAGGCTGCTGCACTGTTGTTAAGTCATAATTGAGCCAGGCAGCGGCATTGACACCGTCAAAGCCAACCACAGATATATCTTCAGGGATATTCGCCCGGTATTCGATACGTAGTGTGTCGAGACAGCCGAGAGCCATAATATCGTTAGTGCAAACGAATGCATCTGGCCTAGGGTTAGCTGAGTCCATAACCCTGCGCGTTAAACTGCAGGCCAGCTCATAGCTATAATCACCTTCAAGTTCGACCATATCGACAGGCAGTCCCTTGAGCTGCGCTACCGCACCCTTAGTTCTTGCCGTACTCACTGACGAATCCACTGGCCCACTCATTACAACAAACGACTTACGCCCATTGTTGAGCAGCCCTTCAACCAGTGACCGCTCGCCCTCGTAATGATCACAGCAAACAGATGAAACAGAATTTTGGGGGTAGAGGCGGTTGTAAAAAACCAAGGGGATATTGCGGTCTTGGCAGGCACTTATCTGAGTATCGGTGAATTGAGCTGCGGCAATAATTCCATCTACTTGATACTGCCAGACTTTATCTAAAACTTGATCAACATCGCTCTCTTTATCGAGCGTAAACAAGAGAATATGAATATCTTTCTCATCAAATTTTCGGTTTAACTCAGACAGAATCTGGGGATAATTCAGGTTGGTAAGCTCAGTAATCAATACGCCAACAATGTTTGACCGGCCGGAGATTAATCCACGTGCAATAGCATTGGGTTGATAACCCAGCGCTTTGGCGGCGCTCTCCACTTTTGACCGCGTTTTCGCCGATACACTTGCTCCAGGCTTGAAGCAGCGTGAGACTGCCGATTGAGAAACCCCTGCAACTCGTGCAACATCATAAGAGGTCGATCGTTTGCCATCGGATTTAATATTTTGTGGCGTGATTGCTAGCATTTTTTTGTTCATACCTTTTCACTACCTCCTGTCGGCATACGATCAATTTTAGACGCAATGTATTTAATACCCAAAAGAATATTAACACATTACACAGTATTCGGCGGTACGCTGAGCGACGATTAGCGCTTGTATAACACTATTTCCTAACCCTTTTAGAACGGGCTTAACTGGTCTACCCGCGTTAATTATACGGTCTATTTTGCCCCTATTCTCCAAACTACAGACCTTCCAATAGGCCAACTAAAAACCATTAGCGAAGCTGTGAACGATCAATCCTACACAAAGACGTATCGGCGTATAAAATGTTTGACTTTAATTTTGCATTCGAAGTACATTACTATACTAATCCCTATCGTACAGATTTGAAACATTTAAATGAACAGTACCGTATCAAATAATAAACTTGCCATTGCAAGGCTCTTTGAGTCACTCCAGGATCCTCAAAAAGCACAGGCTGCAATGGCTCAGCAGGTGGGTAATGATTTTGCTTGGCACGGCCCCAAGCCTTTTAAATCTTGCTCAAGCACTGAAGAGTGGTGCTCGACGTTTTGGCTGCCCTTTGTTGATGCATTTGCGGGTGTATCTCGAGAAACGCATATGCTTTTTGGTGGCATAAGTCAGGGTAAAGCCGACAATAGTCCCGATGGTCAGTCATGGGTTGGCGCTACTGGCTATTATGAAGGTGTTTTCTCAAGATCCTGGCTTGGTTTTGAACCATCGCATCAGGCGATCAAGTTAAGGTGGGGCGAATTCTTCCGCTTTGAGGATGGCAAGATTGTAGAGATGTATACGCTTTTCGATATCATTGACTTTCTACAGCAAATTAACAAAAACCCTCTGCCCCCCAGTCATGGCACGGATTTTGTGTATCCCAGTCCAGCAGGTATTAATGGGGTTTTACTTGACGAGGGTGATGCGTCTGAAACAGCTGAGTCGATGCGATTGATACGAGAGTTTCTTTTTGAAGGGCTCAATAATTTTGATGAAGAAAATCTCGCCAGTATGGGTGTTGCGGACTTTTTCCACGACAATATAAACTGGTATGGGCCTGGGGGAATAGGCGCGTGCCTTAGTCTCAAGGAGTTTCAAAACTACCATCAGCAGCATTGGCTAGTTGCGTTTCCCGATCGCAAAGTGCAGGATCTAGACAGTCTGTTTGCTGAGGGTAATTTTGTAGGATCTTCAGGCTGGGCGGGGGTTACATCGCAACATACTGGTAGGTATCTCAGCGCAGCAGCTACCGGCAACCGGATAAACTTTAACGGCATGGACTTTTGGCTTCGCCGTGGTGATAAGTTTATCGAAAACTGGGTCTTTGTTGACATGATTGACCTCTTTGAACAATTTGGTGTTGATTTACTTCAACAAGCACGACTAGGATAACTGTAATGACCGATATTAACTCAAATAAGCAACTTATCCTCGATTACTTTGCTGCAGTGGAAAAATCCACTTCGCAGAATATTACCGAGACTGTGAGTCAATTTATTGCCGATGATTATCATTGGTATGGCGTATACCCCTTTGAAGAGCAAAGCGACGCTCAGGGAGTAGCTGATGCATTCTGGAAGCCATTTTTAGATGCTTGGTCACCGATCAGCCGTCGCCAGGACGTGTTTATGGGGGGTACTAGCGAGATCGATGGCAGTCAGTGGGTGACCAGTATGGGTCACTTTCAGGGCCTTTTCGACAAAGATTGGCTGGGCATTCCAGCAACTCGCAAGATGGCCTTTTTACGTTATGCCGAATTTCATAATGTAAAAGACGGTAAGATCGTTCGCAGTAGCTTCTTCTGTGACATTATTGGCGTTATGCACCAAGCGGGTATAAATCCACTACCAATGCAAACTGGCGCCTCTGTCACCGTTCCCGGGCCTAAAACTCAGGACGGTATTCTGATTGCCGGCCAACCCGAAAGTGAGTCGCAAAAAACAATGGCGGTGCTCAACCAAATGATTGCTGATCTCAATGAGCTAAACCGTTTAGGTGAAGGCCGCTTTCCTCCGGAAATATTGGAGCGGACATGGCACTCCGATATGAGTTGGTATGGGCCTGCCGGTATCGGGTCGACCTATACTGTCCGCCGCTATCAGGAACAGCATTCCTTCCCGTTCCGCGAAGCCTTAAAAGACAAAGTGTATAACGGCCATATTTGTCGCTACGCCGATGGCGACTACGCTTGCTTCTTCGGCTGGCCCAATTTGACACATACACCAACCGGTGGGTTTTTGGGTCTTCCAGGCAATGACTGCCGAGTCGATATGCGCGTCGTCGATGTCTATCGGCGGGAAGGCGATAAACTCGCAGAGAACTGGGTCATTATTGATTTGCCTTGGTGGCTTAAGCAGCAGGGCTTAGATATCCTTGAGCGCTGCAAAAATATAACCACTTGTAGTTAATCTTAGATTTAGACCGCCACTTAAAATAAGAAGACCCTGACTATGAAAGGATCTAGGCCACCTCAAGCTCCACTAACGGCTAACAATGACCTGAGTAAAACCTCAGAAACACTGGCAGTGATTGACGCCATGGTGGACGGTCTCAATGATCATGATATTGACACCATGGATAGGTTTTTTAGTAAATCATTTCGCTGGATAGGAAATGCTGGCTGTGGTTACAAGGTTGGCCTCAATGAATTTCAAGAAAATTGGCAGCGGCCATTTCAAGACGCTTTTTCAGACAAGGTGTGTGTCGACGAGGCAAGAGTAACCGAGGGTGAATGGTGCTCTGCATTTGGTCGCCAAGAGGCGGTGCATTCTGGTGACTTTATGGGCATCCCGGCAACTCACAAAAAGATCGAAATTCGCTATATGGATTTTTGGAAAGTGGTCGATGGCAAAATTGTCGATAACTGGGTTATGGTTGATTTTCCGTCAATCTTACAGCAACTTGGTGTCGACCCATTCAGTGGCCATGGGTGGGAAAAGATGGATTCTCAAAGAGCACCTCTCCAAAATGGTGAAAAGGCCTAATCTGCCGCAGTTAGACCCCAAAATCCTGATTGGCTAGGAGAGAGTAGCATGACAGCCGCCGCACACGAGGCTGTAGTGGCAGAGAACACATTTTGAATCTCTGAAATACGAATTCGCTTGATCCTTGCCGCAGAAACCCAATTTAGAGAGAAGAAAATGATTGAAACTACTTATACCGAAAAACTGCCTCGTGATGTCCGGGGGCGTATGGATAAGATCACACAGAGCGGCTGCAATCTGGTTGAGCACCGAATTAAAGGTATCACTGGCAATAGGCTAGGGCTACTGACCATAAATTTGCATGCGAAGTATGCTTTTATTGAATCTAAGTAATTGAAAAATATACATTTATTTAATTGAATGTGATATTTAGCTCAAAAATTAGCATTCGAAGTCAAAATATTTTACACTATCGCAGCAAGAGATTTTTCATGAAATTAAAATAGTTTTGCATAGCAGTATTTTCTTTTCGATTGAAGCTGCTTAAAAGAGCCACAATTTAAAGCAAACATAACAACATTCCTTGGGGGAATTCAATGACAAGTAACTTCCGAAAAACCAAATTAAGTTCCGTTATTTCGACGCTAGTATTAGCGCCGTTTGTCGCTTCATCATCGTTGGCTCAGACTTCAATGTTGGAAGAAGTGGTAGTCACATCGACTAAGAAGGAGGCCAATTCTCAGGAGATTCCAATTGCAATAACCGCGATTGATGGTGGTGTATTGAACGACCTAGGTGTCTACGACAGCATTGATCTACCAAAGGTAGCGCCAGGATTAAAGGTGCGGTGGCAGGGTGGCTTCCCAAGTTTTAAAATGCGTGGCGGTGGCGTCGCAGGCTTGAATGGTTCCGCTGTCCCTCTTTACACCAATGGGATTTCTGGAGGCAATAGTTGGGCTGGATGGCTCGATGTTGAGCGCGTAGAAGTTTTACGCGGCCCGCAGGGCACACTCTATGGCTCAAATACACTCGGCGGCTTGGTTAACATTGTCTCTAAAAAGCCAAGCACCAAGGGTACAGATTACGGCGTCGCAGTTACGTTGGGTGACTACAGTGCGCGCAAGATAGAAGGTTTCGCCAATATGCCGATCAGCGACTCTGTCGCCGTGCGCATTACTGCTAGCAACACGGAGCGCGATCCGCTGATTGAAAATAAAGAGTTTAGTGAGGGTGGCCTTCGCGATGAAGACAACAGCTATATTCGAGCTCAATTATCGTGGGCTCCGACTGATGCCATGGACATTAACGTCGAGTACACCAATTGGGAAACTGACTCGATGGGTAATGGTAGCTTTGGAACTCATTATGTGGGCCTGCCCATCAACCCAGACACGGGTCGATCGAGTGGTTGGTTCAGTGACAACATCGTACCCCGTAAAGCACCTATTGACGGCGACGTCACAACTGGTGGCCGCACCTATCACAACGCCGACCCGGCAACCGATCCGACGGCCTACTTTACTACAACCGGTAACTTTGCAAACACTTGGCAGTCTGAATCCGAATCCTTGACCCTTGAGTTGAACTGGGCGCTAGATTTTGCAGACCTAAGTGTCAAAGCGCGCAGTACTGAGTCTGAGAACCTACAGCTCTGGGACGTTGATGCCCTGGGCGGCGACTTGGCAGATGGCGTCGTTAGTGTCCGTGCTAAAGATCAGCTTGATATGTATCTCTCTTCGAACGGGGATCAGGCACTTAGCTGGACGCTTGGCTACTACTGGTCAAACGCATGGGACGAGGATGACAATAATAGCGCATATGTGTGGGCCTATGTTCAAGCTGATGGCACTATGAAATATCCCGCATGGACAACTTGGGATAGTGGTGGTTCCAAGTCTTCAGCGATCTACGCCAATGCCGAGTATGACATTACGGATGACGTGACCGTTTCTGCTGGTATTCGTCGTCAGGAAGATTCGACCAAATCTAGCAGTTACCGTAGTAACTACTACGGTGATAAGTCTGTCTGGGGTGATGGCTACAGTACCACCGCCGAGGGCTTGACGCTGGATGCAAGCTACTACACCGAGCTAAATGGCAGCGATGAAGGTTTAGATATAGGTCACACTGACTACAAGTTTGCCGTAAAGTACGCTTATAGCGACGATATCAACATTTACGGTAGCCTCTCCACCGGCTATATTCCTAGTACGGTAAGTGGTGACAAAATTCTTGCTCCAAATGAGCTCGATGCACTTGAACTGGGCTTTAAGTCTTCATGGGCTGATAACACCGTAAGGCTAAATGCAGCCCTGTATCACAGTGAGTACACTAACCTTTCGTATACGGTTTTTGAAGTCTGTGGCGCTAGCATTTGTTCAGAACAGGAGACTGGTGGTGGTCTTACTTCTAAAGGACTTGAGGTGGAGTTATTGTGGCAGCCAATAGAAGAACTTAATATCATGGCAGGCATTATATTTGACGACACAGTGTTGGATGAATTCCAGGTAGTTGAGTCGGTATTTACCGAAGGCCGATTCGTCACGGATGCGAGCAGCCCTGATGGCGGTTACTACCCGTATCGTCCTGGTGGGCACCGAGGTGACTGGATCCGATCCGATAATGGTGAGGTAACCGCGACCCCAACGTATGATCTTAGTGGTCTAGAGGCTTCTTACTCGCCAAGTAATATTATTAACCTTGACGTTTCCTATCGGATCGATTTAGGTGATAGCGGTACTCTTATTCCGGGCGCCACTGTCTATCGACAGGATGACTTTAAAACTATGAATCATGAGTATGGTTTTGCTAATCAATCTGGTTATACTACTCTTGATCTGCGAGTTACTTGGATAACGCCTACAGAGGGCTTGGAGGTTAAGGCCTTCGTTCACAACGCGACAGATGAACTCTATAAGGTTAATCAGAACGCGTTTAGTGGTGGCCGCATTATGGCTGGCTATGGCCGTCAGCGTATTTGGGGTGTAAGAGCTGGTTATAACTTCTAACTGAGCCAATACAGCCACATAGGGCCAAGGACGGTCTGTATACTAAAGCCTCGCACTTAAGTGCGGGGCTTTTTACTTTAACCACAGACTGAATGCGTTCATATGACAATAACTGATTTACTCAAAGCCGGGCTCGAGCAATACCAGCGAGGTAATTTGGAGGGCGCGGAGAAAAAATTTCGTCAAGTAATATTGGTCGATAACCGCAATATTCATGGGCTCAATTTACTGGGTATGATCTGTGTTAACACCGGGCGTCATGAAGAAGCCGTGCAGCTGATAACAGATGCACTGAAAATCAGCCCCATTGATGCCCAGGCCCAAGGCAATTTAGGTCTAGCTTATCAGCGCATGGGTAACCTCAAGTTAGCCGAAAGCTGCTTTAGAAAATCTATCGAATTAGGCGGCAAAAACCGGACTATTTTTAATAGCCTGGGCAACGTGCTCAGAGAGAGTGGCAGGGCATCCGAAGCGGTTCAAGTCTATGAAAGCACCCTTAAAGTCGATGGTAACTATGCTGAATGTTGGACCAATCTGTCTCAGGCACTGGTTGAGCTGGGTGAGTTTGGAGACGCTTTTAAGGCGGTGAGCCGAGCCTTGCAGATTGATCCCTCCCTCGCTGAGGCACACAACCAAATGGCCGAGATCTATCGCAACATATTTAAATATGACCTGGCTATCAGTGCCTATAAGAAATCCCTTGAACTGCGTCCAACACTCTATGAATCCATGCTGGGGTTGGCCACGGTGTATCGAGAATCTGAGGATGTAGGAGCCGCGCTTGAGGTTTTAAATCGGCTAATTGCACTGGAGCCACGACATGCCAACGCC
>ENA-UZWV01004742-UZWV01004742.1-metagenome-genome-assembly--contig:-Day-3-1m-contig-4742_pt1 | contig 11934 bp, 12 predicted proteins | sample MGYA00260342_ERZ794902 | MGnify/ENA metagenome assembly ERZ794902
TATGAAGATTCGTCCTCAAATTCAAGAGATTAAAGCAAACAATGCAACTTTTGAACAAAACGAGAAAGACCGAAAGAATTGGGAAGACTTATATCGCTCGTACGACAAATCTCTACCGATTGAGATACTGGAAGAATCTGAAGTGGATTCAAAAATCGCGGAACTGAAGAGTGTATTATCCGAAGCCAGAACCCAATTGGCAGAAAATGCAGCAGAGAACGAAAGACGAACAAGACTCAACACTCGTATTCAAGTAATACAAGAGCAGACAGCAGAGTTCGTTGAACAGCAAGAAGAGTACGATGGCAAACTCGCAGGCAACCAAAAGCTAGAAGCAGACTTAGAAGTATTAAAGAAGTCTTTTAGCACAAATGGTTTACTTGCATACAAGATTGAAAACTTAGTTGGAGAACTTGAAGAGTTAGCAAATGAATACTTGGCTGAACTCTCTGACGGTAGGTTTACGCTTGAGTTTGTTGTTTCAAATGATAAGTTAAACGTACAAATTACTGATAACGGTAATGTAGTAGATATTCTAGCACTTTCGTCTGGCGAGTTGGCTAGGGTAAATACTGCTACTTTGATAGCCATTCGTCGACTGATGAGTAGTATATCAAAGTCTAAAATCAATGTATTGTTTTTAGATGAAGTTATTAGTGTTCTTGATGATGCCGGAAAAGAGCGTATAGTAGAAGTTCTACTACGAGAAGATATGAATACTTATCTAGTCTCTCATGGTTGGTCACACCCATTGTTAGAGAAGATCGAAGTAGTCAAGGATGGAAACACTAGCGTACTGGAGTAAGGATGAGCGCAGGTAGACGAAGAATGTGGTGGACACAACAAAATCACGGGGATCAAACAGGCTTAGATCCCAAGAAAGAAGAGGACGAAGATGGTAGATTCGAGAGCGAAGGGAGCGAGAGGCGAGTACCTAGTGAGGGACATGCTGAGGGAAGCGACCGGACTGAAATTTGAGAGAGTACCTGCCTCGGGTGCTCTTGAATATCTGAAAGGGGACTTATATGTCCCTAATCAGAGAAATCATTATTGTATAGAGGTAAAAAATTATAAAGACTCACCACTGACTGATAAGATATTCACACAACCTAAAACAAATAACATTATCAGATGGTGGAAGAAGATTGTAATACAAGCAGCAGGGGGCGATCAAAAGCCTATGCTATTCTTTAAATACGATCGATCTAAAGTATTTGTAGTAACAGAGAACAAACCAGAAGGCACAGAAGAGTATCTGTATATTCGTTTTTTGAATTGTTATGTACTACTAGCAGAAGATTGGTTAAAAACAGAAAAGACGGAGTGGATAGGTGGCTTTTAATTTTAACGAACGCAACCAAGACGGTGTACTCATAGTAGATGCACTAAACTTAGCTTTTCGGTGGAAGCATCAAGGCAGAACAGATTTTCGTGATCAGTATGTAGAAACCGTAAGATCTCTAGCAACATCTTACAATTGTGGTAAAATTATTATTACCGCAGATTGGGGATCATCTAGCTATAGAAAAGAGATATTACCAGAGTACAAGCAGAATCGAAAAGATAAGTATGCTGAACAAACTGAAGCAGAGAAGCAAGCATTTATTGACTTCTTTGAAGAGTACGAAGAAACACTAGAATTACTGTCAGAAAGCTATGACGTTCTTCGCTACAAAGGTGTAGAGGCAGATGATCTTGCTGCCCACCTTGTAAAGCAAAGAAAACAGTACGGATTAGAAAATATCTGGCTGGTATCTAGTGACCGAGACTGGGACTTATTGATTCAGGACGGTGTAAGTAGATTTTCTTACGTTACTCGGAAAGAGGTAACAATAGATAACTGGCATGAACACTACGAAGTTAAACCAGAAGAGTATATCTCTTTCAAGTGTTTAACAGGTGATAAAGGTGATAATGTCCCAGGTATCAACGGCATAGGGCCGAAAAGAGCACAACAACTTATAGAACAGTATGGCGATGCCATGTCAATTTATGATTGTATACCCATCGAGGGCAAATACAAGTACATACAAGAATTGAATGAAAACGCAGAAGTACTGCTAAAAAACTACGAGTTGATGGATTTAGTAACATATTGCGATGATGCAATAGGCAAGGACAATGTGTCCAATATTGAGGAGAGAATGGTATAATGGATCAGTATCAAAGTTTTATTCATAAGAGTAGATACGCCCGTTGGCTAGAGGAAGAAGGACGTCGTGAGACATGGGAAGAGACATGTAGTCGCTACGTTGACTTCTTTAAGGAAAGAGAGCAATTAGATGATGAAAACGGACAAGAGATCTGGGATGCTATTCATGCACTAGAAGTTATGCCTTCTATGCGTTGTATGATGACAGCAGGTGAAGCACTGAAGCGTGATAACGTAGCAGGCTTTAACTGTAGCTATTTGCATATCGACCATCCACGAGCTTTTGACGAGCTAATGTATGTATTGATGTGTGGCACAGGTGTAGGCTTTAGTGTAGAACGTAACTTCATCAATAAGCTACCAGAAGTAGCAGAGACATTCCACAAAACAAGTTCTACAATTGTAGTAAGTGATAGTAAGCTAGGATGGGCAAGTGCTTTCCGTGAGTTAATTGCCATGCTTTATGCGGGTAAATTACCTCAGTGGGATATGAGCCGAGTACGTCCAGCAGGTGCTAGACTTAAGACTTTTGGTGGGCGAGCAAGTGGCCCAGAGCCTTTGCAAGACTTGTTCCGTTTCTGTGTAGAAATATTCCAGAAAGCAAAAGGACGTAAACTCACAAGTATTGAGTGTCATGATGTCTGCTGTAAGATTGCTGATATTGTAGTAGTTGGCGGTGTTCGTAGATCTGCTTTGATTAGTCTTTCTAATCTTTCAGATCAGCGTATGTCAAAAGCTAAGTCAGGTCAGTGGTGGGTAGATCAAGGACAACGTCGTCTAGCAAATAACTCTGTAGCATATACAGAGAAGCCCGACTTCGAAGCGTTCTTAACCGAGATGAAGAATCTATATGAGTCTAAGTCTGGTGAGCGTGGATTGTTTAGTCGTATAGCGGCACAGAAGATTGCAGGTCGTAATGGTCGCCGTGATGCTGATCATGATTTTGGTACTAACCCTTGTTCCGAGATTATTCTACGAAGCAATGAGTTCTGTAACTTATCAGAAGTCGTAGTACGAGCAGAAGATACACTAGAAACACTAAAAGAAAAAGTACGTAAGGCTACCATTATTGGTACGCTACAGTCTACTTTGACAGACTTTAGATATCTACGGGTGCGCTGGAAGCGTAACACCGAAGAAGAGGCATTGTTGGGCGTAAGTTTAACAGGTATTATGGATCATGCAATTTTAGGTGGAGACCCAGAGTCACCAATGCTGGCAGTGTGGCTAGAGGAAATGAGAGATGTTAGTATTGCAACAAATAAAGAATGGGCTGAAAGGCTCGGTGTTAATCAGTCTGTGGCTATTACTTGTGTTAAGCCGAGCGGTACTGTTTCTCAGCTTGTTGACTCTGCTTCCGGTATACATCCTCGGTTTTCTAAGCATTACATTAGGAGAGTACGTTCAGACAAAAAAGATCCACTTGCTCTCTATATGGAACAAGCAGGGTTTCCCATGGAACAAGATGTAATGTCTCCTACTTCTGTAGTCTTTAGCTTTCCTGTAAAGGCTCCCGAAGCAAGTACTTGCGTGAAGGATGTAGGTGCGATGCATCAGCTAAGGCTATGGAAGACTTATCAGAATCACTGGTGTGAACATAAGCCAAGTGTGACTGTATACTACACTGATAGTGAATACTTACAAGTATCACAGTGGATTTGGGATAATTTTGATCTATGTTCTGGTATTAGTTTGCTTCCGACAAGTGATCACACTTATCAGCAGGCTCCTTATGAAGATATTAGTGAAGAAGAGTATAACCAGTTAGTATCTGAAATGCCACAAAATGTAAACTGGGAAGATTTAGCTCAGTTTGAAAAAGAAGATAATACAACCGGATCACAAGAACTCGCCTGCGTAGGCGGAGCGTGTGAAATAGTATAGGACTATAGAATGACAGAAGAAGTACAAACAATTAATTTAAATGGAAAAGAATATAACTTAAATGGAGTGTCTGATAGAGCCAAATATATTATATCTCAGATACAGGATTTGCAGAGTCGGGGGGTCAAAACAAGATCGCGCCTTGATCAAATCGAAGTAGCTATTCAAGGCTTTACTAATTTACTTACGCAGGAGTTGGAGAACCCAAATCCTAGTGAGGCTGTAGAGTAACAAAAGGGGCGCAAGCCCCTTTTTTCTTTTCTTACCAAGGAATTCCACGTAACTTAGAAGGTGTTTTTGCTTCTGCAATTTGAGCAGCTACATCAGCTTCTATAGAGGCAATTTGATCGCTTCCTAAAGACTCTTTAACCCAGGCTATTACATTAGATTCTACCAAGTCATCATAGGCTACAAAATCTGTTGCAGTGTGATCAGGAGAAAAAACCGAGTTTGAAGTAAAGTAACCATAGTAAGTAATCTCTCCAACAGTTTCCTGATCTCTGACGGCCCATTGTACTAATATAACTCCGTTATTTGTAGTTTCTCTTTCAAGTGTTTCTATTTGCCATATTACTGCCATTTTTATTCTCCTGTAATTTTTAGTATCTTAAGTTAGGTTGTACCGCGCATATGCTTTTACCGCGCCATACTCCAATGTTTCTTTATTGAAAACGATTCCCCAGCACCAAACTACATCACATTCAGTGTGTGTAGTTGGGGGTAGCGGATACGAAAGACCGTTGTCCGCGCAAAACTCCCTTATACGTTTTGGTGTTGAATACACATAGGCGTCTACCCAATCGGACACCGTTCCGTCTTGGGCGTGGGTAAGTGCATAAAACCTCTTGTAAACAGCGTCTTCCTTTGGAAGTACTGGCGTATCTCCATCATATTCGTTGATAACTACTTTTAATAAGACCTCTCTACTTACAAGATCAAACTTCAAGCCATACCAGTGTTTTAGGTTGCTTAATAGATAACTTGTATTAAAAGATAACTGCAATGCCTCGCTTGGACTAACACCAAAGTCATAAAAGCTAATACTGCTATTTTGATAAGGCTCTCTGTACCCGTCGTACTTCCCAACAAAGTTGTATTCTGATCTATCATAATTAACGTAGTTAGGAAATTCTCTTTTTAACTCTTCAAGTACTAAAGCACCTGCCTCAGTCTCCAAAGTGTAGTCTTGCCTTACTATCCCCTGATTAACGTAAACATCATCTCGACATTGCTGTAACTCATAGAACGAGATAACACTTGACAATAAAGTAGAATTTAATTTGTCTTGTATTTCTGTTTCGTCTGTTACTGAAGGTATCTCAAAGTAATTTCCGTCTTTTGAGTAACAAATATAGCTGTCATCGCCATCAGTTCTCGTTGTATATACTCTACTCATGTAAACGTCACCGTCTTGTTTGCTCCAACAGTTGTCCCGAAGGGGTTGGTAGATACACCACTCCAGTTCCATGTTGTATATGTTGTTGCATTACTGTAGGTGGCATTAGATCGAGGGAAATCAGTTCCTGCGACATTCATAGTTGTCCATCCAGAGTTACTGGCAGAGCCCGCTACTCTAAGGTTGACTTGAGCGAGATTATTCCCAGATAATATTTCGATAGTCTTGTTACCTACAACCCCAAGCGTACCATCACTGACTGACCCATAACTGCTTGGTACGCTTCCGTATCCATGTTGTGTTACAGTGATATAGCCCGAAGTAACATAAGTGCCCACAGTTACATTCTGAACTTCGTCAGCGGAAGCTCCGTAGAAATCACCCATGGAAATAGTTGTTCCAGCAGTGTTATTAATAGTATACCCACTTGCTTCATACAATGCTCGAATATCCGCATCATTTAAGGAGGACTCTCCCGTACCCGCATACGGAGATCCAGCAGCTTCAACATGAATATCTGCCATTGTAATCTGTCCTGATGTTTGTAATGCCACTACTGAGTCTCCTTCTCTGCTTTCAGAGTGTCTATCTCGGATTTGAGTTCTTTAACAGATTGCACCAGTAGTCCAATAATTTGATTATAGTCTACAACTTTGTAGGTATCTTCAGAGTTTAACTCTTCCCTTTCACTAACAGCTTGAGGGAATACTTTTTCGACTTCCTGAGCAACCACACCGGCTCCTGCTTCTCCGTCTTTCTTCCAATTCCAAGTTACCCCTCGAATACCTTCTAGTTTTTCTAAAGGATTGTATATGTCTGCGATATTATCCTTGAGGCGTAGATCCGAATTAATAGTGGAGGAGTAAGCAGTTATATTACCATCGGCATGGAAATCACCTGTATGCGTGAATCTAAACTCCGTAGTGCTATTACTTACTATAATGTTGAGGTTCTGGCTACCCGTCGATGTTGCTCCATCGATCTTCATACTAGGGCCGGAGCTGTGAGGAAACATTACTCCATCTCGTGTTTGAATTTCATCCCAAAAATATTTCGAGCCATAAATAGTCTGAACACTAGAATTAAAGCTTGTGCCTTTCTGACCTTTAGACCCTTGACCACCTTGACCACCTTGACNNCCTTGACCGCCTTGACCGCCTTGAGCACCCACTTCGCCTTTCTGACCTTTAGCACCCGTACCACCTTGAGCACCGGTCTGACCTTTCTGACCTTTCTGACCTTGCCCGCCTTGACCGCCTTGAGCACCTACTTCACCTTTCTGACCTTTAGAGCCTTGACCACCTTGACCACCTTGAGCGCCCGTCTGACCTTTCTGACCTTTCTGACCTTGACCGCCTTGACCGCCTTGAGCACCGGTCTGACCTTTTTGACCTTTCTGACCTTGGCCACCTGTACCACCTGTATTACCAGTCTGTCCTTTCTGACCTTTAGCACCTGTACCACCCGTACCGCCTTGACCACCTTGAGCACCAGTCTGACCTTTTTGACCTTTCTGACCTTGACCACCTTGAGCACCTTGATCACCTTGACCACCTTGAGCACCCACTTCGCCTTTCTGACCTTTAGCACCTGTACCACCTTGAGCACCTTGACCACCTTGAGCACCGGTCTGACCTTTTTGACCTTTCTGACCTTGACCGCCTTGACCGCCTTGACCGCCTTGAGCACCCACTTCGCCTTTCTGACCTTTCTGACCTTGACCACCCTGGGCACCTTGATCACCTTGACCACCTTGAGCACCCACTTCACCCTTTTGACCTTTAGCACCTGTACCGCCTTGAGCACCTACTTCGCCTTTCTGACCTTTAGCACCCGTACCACCTTGACCGCCTTGAGCACCTTGAGCACCGGTCTGACCTTTTTGACCTTTAGCACCTGTACCGCCTTGACCGCCTTGAGCACCTTGACCGCCTTGAGCACCTTGAGCACCTACTTCGCCTTTCTGACCTTTAGCACCTTGAGCACCTGTACCACCTTGAGCACCTGTACCGCCTTGAGCACCAGTCTGACCTTTCTGACCTTTAGCACCCTGACCACCTTGACCACCTTGTAGTCCTTGACCGCCTTGAGCACCTACTTCACCTTTCTGACCTTTAGCACCTGTGGCACCTGTGGCACCTTGAGCACCTGTCTGACCTTTCTGCCCTTTAGAGCCTTGACCGCCTTGCGCACCTTGAGCACCTACCTCACCTTTCTGACCTTTAGATCCTTGGCCTCCTTGTATACCCTGATCACCTTGACCACCTTGAGCACCCACTTCACCCTTTTGACCTTTAGAGCCTTGACCGCCTTGCGCACCCACTTCGCCTTTCTGACCTTTGTCACCTGTACCACCTTGAGTACCTTGACCACCTTGAGCACCTTGAGCACCTTGAGCACCTACTTCGCCTTTCTGACCTTTGTCACCGTTTGATCCGTTTGATCCATTTGATCCATTTGTGCCGCCTTGACCTTTCTGTCCTTTATCCCCGTCGGAGCCTGCAGCACCAGTAACACCTGCTTCTCCAGATAAGTCGGAAACATAAGAGTAGGCCGAACCATTCCAAAGGTAAAGCCTTGAATTTTCTGCATTTTCAACATTCCCCGTTTCTATTATTGCAAATTCACCAGAAGCTATACCACTAGGAGAAGAGTCAGCATTTAGATTTGCAACGCTAGTATAAGTTTTTGCTATATTGAAACCTAAGCCGGTCTGACCTTTCTGACCTTTAGAGCCTTGAGCACCCGTACCACCTTGAGCACCTACTTCGCCTTTCTGACCCTTAGCACCTTGAGCACCTTGAGCACCCACTTCGCCTTTCTGACCTTTAGAGCCTGTGGCACCTGTACCACCCTGGGCACCTGTCTGACCTTTTTGTCCTTTATCACCTTGAGCGCCTTGACCGCCTTGACCGCCTTGAGCGCCTTGAGCGCCTTGAGCACCTACTTCGCCTTTCTGACCTTTAGAGCCTTGACCACCTTGTAGTCCTTGACCGCCTTGAGCACCTACTTCACCTTTCTGACCTTTAGCACCTGTGGCACCTGTGACACCTTGATCACCTTGATCACCTTGAGCACCTACTTCGCCTTTCTGACCTTTGTCACCTGTACCACCTTGTAGTCCTTGACCACCTTGAGCACCTACTTCACCTTTCTGACCTTTAGATCCTTGATCCCCTTGCGCACCTGTTTGACCCTTCTGACCTTGCGTACCTTGTATACCCTGGAGTCCTTGACCACCTTGAGCACCTTGAGCGCCTTGAGCACCTTGAGCACCCACTTCGCCTTTCTGACCTTTGTCACCCGTACTACCTGTCCCACCTTGAGTACCTGTCTGACCTTTTTGTCCTTTATCACCTTGATCGCCCTGAGCACCTGTACCACCTTGAGCACCTTGAGCACCCACTTCGCCTTTCTGACCTTTGTCGCCCTGACCACCTTGAGCACCTACTTCACCTTTCTGACCTTTAGAGCCTTGACCGCCTTGAATACCTTGATCGCCCTGATCACCTGTGGCACCTTGAGCACCTACTTCTCCTTTCTGACCTTTGTCACCTGTACCACCTTGGGCACCTGTACCACCTTGAGCACCTGTACCGCCTTGAGCACCTACTTCACCTTTCTGGCCTTTGTCGCCTTGAGCACCTTGAGCACCCACTTCGCCTTTCTGACCTTTAGAGCCTTGACCGCCTTGAATACCTTGATCGCCCTGAGCACCTGTGCCACCTTGAGCACCTTGAGCACCTACTTCGCCTTTCTGACCTTTGTCACCTGTACCCCCTTGTAGTCCTTGAGTACCTTGAGCACCTTGAGCACCTTGACCACCTTGAGCACCTTGAGCACCTTCTTCGCCTTTCTGGCCTTTGTCACCTGTACCACCTTGATCTCCTGTACCACCTTGAGCACCTTGACTACCTTGAGCACCTTGATCACCTTGATCACCTTGAGCACCTTGAGAGCCTACTTCGCCTTTCTGGCCTTTGTCGCCTGTACCACCTTGAGCACCTTGAGTACCTTGATCGCCTTGAGCACCTGTAGCACCTTGAGCACCTTGAGCACCTTGAGCACCTTGAGGGCCAGTAGCACCAATCTCTACAATGGAATCTGACCCATTATTTTTCTTAATGTAGATCTTTCCGTCATAGGTATTGATGGCGACTTCGCCGAGTTCGAGAGAGGAAGTAGAAGGGGTAGCGCCCGACGATGCCGAGCGCTTTAATTTGATAGTTTGTGCCATGTGGCTCTCCTATAGCTTGCGTATATACGCTAGAGATTTTTTATTATGAGTAAGTGCCGCCGTCGATATCGCCGGTATAAGTAGATGCAAAGTTAGCTGCTGTTAAAAGTACCGAAGTTGCACTTCCATCACTTACAGTCCAGTTATCATTGGTTTCGTTCCAAAGTAGAGATACATTTGTTGCTGTACCTCGCTCTACTTCTAGACCTGCATTAGCGGAGGGAGTTCCTGTTTCGTCACTGTTCAACGTCATAATAGCATCGCCAATAGCAACAGTATTAGAGTTAACAGTAGTAGTTGTGCCGTTTACGGTAAGATTACCCGTAATTGTAGCATTACCAGCAACCGAGATATTTGTAGAAGTAATATCATCAGAAGTAAGAGTACCGTCTACATCTACGTTGTTAAAAGTTACATTCGAGTCGGTAGCAACTGACTGACCGATAGAAATTTCCCCACCAGAAAAACCAACACCAGTACCCGCAGAGATATGTGCACGTACTTCACTAGCACTTGGGCCCGTATAAGTAATCACACCAGTAGAGTTATTGTAAGATAAAGAACCGTCTCCGCCTGAATCTGTAGCAGAGATTGCTCCGCGAGCATCGCTATCTGCATATTGCGCTGCTGCAGTAAGAACTAGTTTACCATCGGCTCCGTCAGCAACAGTAATATTACTATGCCCAGAATGATTTAATATTGTATCTACACGAGTATCCACTCGAGCATTTGTAAAATATAGATTAGTACCTTCGCTAAGATTACTGGTAGATTTTGCGGTAAAACCTGCGTCTACTCGTGCATCTGCTCGCGCTTGAGTATAGTATAAGTTAGTATTTTCAGTAATTCCTGAAGTATTTAACGTTATGTTTGCAGAGCCGTCAAATGAAGTACCAGAAATAGTACGAGCATTCTCCAGTGTTGTAGCTTCGGTTGCCAAAGTAGCAGTAGCAGCATTTCCTGAAGTATCTTGAGTACCTGAAGTATTAACACCAGGAAGGTTTATATCAGCAGAACCATTAAAGCTAACTCCACCAATATTTCTAGCAGTAGCAAGAATAGTAGCTGTACTAGCATTACCACTTAAAGTTGCTGTAATAGTTCCAGCACTAAAATTACCCGAACCATCTCGAAGCACAAGCTTACTGGCAGTATTTGCCGAGGCTGCACCATCAAGTATACCGGTGTAATAAGAGCCGCCAATAATTTCCGGAGTGTCTGTACCTCCTGCTGAATTACCTATTGCTAGCTTTTTACCATAAGTACCGCCCGTTCCATAGGCATAAAATAACTCACCTTGGGATACATTTGTAGGTTTCCCGTTTCCGGTCGTTCTTTTAATCTTTATTGTTTGAGCCATTATTTACTCCAAATCCTAGTAGGATCCTGCATCAAGCGTATCTGAATCTCCATCGGCCGCACCTACAATTATAGGGACCCACTGAAATACTCCATTGCTTGTTTCGCGATATACTTTAAGTTGTTCGTCGTCTGTGTCATACCAAGTGTCTCCTTCAGAGACTTGTGAACCTGTAGGCGTGGTATTTTGCCTAAAATTATTTCCTGCTAGTTCTTCTATTGCATCTTGTACATTTGTTGCAGCCAGTCCTGAGATATTACTAAGAGCCATACTTTCTGCACTTGTATTTGCAATAGCTACGCTTGTTGCCGTAATAGTTGTGGTGTCTTCTGTTACCTCTATACCGTTCTGTATAGGCGTTGCTGTAATAGTAATTGCCATTATCGAGTAACCTCTTGAGTAAGATCTACCGATCCTTGCAAAAGTCTCGTTACAGAAGTATTATTAGCAGTGAAAATTTCTAAGTCATATACATAAGTTCCTGCCGTTACCGCAGAACTTACCGCATTTGCTAAAGACATGGTAACTGTTCCTGAACTAGCATTAGGAATACTGCATGTAAAAGTAGCGGCAATAGAAGTAGATGTCTTTGATGTCCTCATTTGAGCACGCGCAGAGTAGCCTGTCAGGTCTTTAGCTGATCCATCTTCTTTGACTGTAAAGTTAATAGCAAAGTCGGAACCTTGATCAATAACTAGGTTGTAGCGGGCTGCACTCATTTGATTTCCTCCATTACAGAATTATAGCCAAATTGGGATGGTATGTCAAGAATTATTTTTTTCATGGTTATTCTCCTATAAATAAAGTTTTAAGGGGTATACGTAGTATCATTTTCTGCATACGTATCATTAAACTCTTGGAAAGTTATTTTTTGGTTAGCTCCCGGTCTATCAAGAAGAAGACAG
>ENA-UZWV01001400-UZWV01001400.1-metagenome-genome-assembly--contig:-Day-3-1m-contig-1400_pt1 | contig 11930 bp, 7 predicted proteins | sample MGYA00260342_ERZ794902 | MGnify/ENA metagenome assembly ERZ794902
TAGACAAAATTAGGATTACATAAACAAGATTTTTCATTTGTAAAGTTTTATGTTGAAAATACAAAATTTTACGCTTTCCACGTTATTACAGTGTAACTTTTTTTTAATTAAAAGACTTTGTTATAACTCTTTACAAGATTTAGAGTAAATAAATGTCAAAAAATTAATTTCATTCCAATGCGTGATTGGTATTAAATAAAAATTGTTCACCTTTGATTCAAAATAATTCAATCATGAAAAAAATATTTTTACTCTTAACTTTACTAATCTTCGCTTTCAGTTGTGAAAATGAAGATAATGTAGTCTCTACTCAAGCAAAAGTTATTGGAGAATGGGAAGTGTATAAGTTCGAAAAACAAGAATTGGTTCAGGAATTCGTAAATGGTGAAATAGTGCAATCTATGGAATGGTATGATTTAACTCCATCAGCAGAACCTGAAACTTCATTAACATTTGAAAACGATAATACATTTGAAACTAATTATGCTGGTGTTGTAACGGGTGATGGTGTTTGGAGTGAAATAGATGAGAATACATTCAGTTTCACATTTAATGAGAACCCATGGTCTCTTTTAGAGAGCAATTATATTGTAAAGTTTCATTGTGATAATACAATGTCAATAAAGCATTTGGTGGCGCCACCTGCTGGTAACCATAATTTTCAAGATTCGGATTGGTATATCGTCCGATACCTTAGGATGCCAGGAACTGATGAGTGTGACGATTCAGTTAATTACTATGTTACTGATTAAATAGATTGTTAACTCAAAATCTTTTGTTGTTAGACTTGTGATTGGTATTTCAATAGAGAACGCTACATAAACANNCGTTTTTCTATTTTAATAACCTTATCTTAGGTTCAATTATATTTGATAAAAACAAAATAGATGAAATTTTTTAGGCCATTTCGTCAAAATTCCAACGGAAATTTTGATTATATAAAATATGCACTAGGTGAAGTTATTCTTGTTGTTGTAGGTATTTTAATTGCTTTACAAGTAAATAATTTTAAAGAGAAAAGAATAGAAAAGAGGGCGATGAAAGATTATTTTCAAAAAATTAGCTTCAATATCAATGCAGACATAATAGAATCAGAAAGGTTATTAAAATTTAGACAAGATCATGTTGTTAGTTGTAATAAAGTGTCTCAGGCCTTAATTGATAATAATTTTTCAGATCAGTTGTTGATTCAAAAGGCAATATTTGAGATGATTATTGAAGTCCAATTAAATTACAACAAAGATGCGTTCGAATCTTTAAAAAGTTCGGGGTATTTAAGGTATCTAAAAAACGAGGCACTTGAAGAATTATTAAACGACTACTACAATCAAATTAATCAAATAGAAATGTTTGAAATAGACCAAAGAGATTGGGCAAATGCACTAGAATTAGAATTGGATAAGAATGGCTTCTTTTATAGTTACACAGAGCTAGATCAAAAAGTACATTCAGATTTATTTACTTTAATGGGTAATTATACCTCAGAATTAAAAAACCACCCTGGTCACAAAATCATAATGAGACTTCTTTTTCGAGGAGGTACTAATAACTCATTTTTAACCGGTTTTTACGAAAATCATATTCAAACAGGGAATCAGTTAATTGCTATTTTAAACGAGGAAATTAACCATTAAAATTGTGCCGTAACATTGAGTAAACGTAAGGGAGGAAGTTAAATAAATACTTTTCGAGTCTTTCTTATCATTCAAACTCTATAAAACCAATAATGGCTTCTGCATAATCTCTAAATGAAGATCAGTTTCTTTTCCTTTTTAAAAGACTATGCTATGCCTCTTCGTTTAAAATAAGAAGTAAAGCACCATCAATATATCCCATCAGATGAATTCGCTGCTTTTAAAGGGTTAAATTGGTAATTGTTGAAGATTACATAGGTGGTGTCTGATGATTGTAAAATTTAACGGTTTTGAATATGGAAAGCATAAAAAAAAACCACTACACTTCATTTATAAATAAAAATAGCAGAAAAGAAACAAACTTTCTAGTTTGAACTAAACTGCTATTTTATTTACATTTTTCAGCAAACACTTTTTGTTTTATTCTTTTATGAATTTTAATATGTTTCCGTTATTAAATTTCAAAAAGTATAGACCAATTGTTAAATTTTTAATATCAATTTTTTCGTTGTTTGAAAAAACGCCACTTTTAATTTCTGAACCAATAGCATTATAAAGTCTATAATTCAATTTTTCAGATAACCCTGAAACTTGAATAAAATCTGAAGAAGGATTTGGAAATATGGTCAGGTTTTTGCTATTCGATTCTATGTCTGCTGCAGAAAGTGTTGAAAAATCGAGAGTGGATGAAAAAGACTCTGTTACAGGACCAAGTTGCGACGTAGCCCATGTAAAGTCATAGCTTTGTGCTGTAGACGGATTTGTTATTAAGTTTTTTATAGTTAATTCAATAGTAGATCCAGCATTAACTCTAAGTCCATTAGTTTTATCTCTAACAGATAGCTGAATTCCTGAAGAAAATGCTCCGCCCCAATTTCCAAAAAGAGTAACACACCCGTAAGTAGCACCATCAATTTTTAGTGTAATATAAGGGCACATCAGATTACTACTTGAGACTATTGTACTAATTGCTGGGTAGCCGGTAGGCAAAAAAAGATAAAATATATTGGGTGTGTTAGTACCTCTTCCTATTGTTTCTGTTGTTGTATAGGTAAAAGTGTAGGTAGCTAATGCTCCTAATGTAGGGTCATCTACTGTTACAGTTTGCGCACTCAAGAAGTTTAAATTTAAGATACTAATTATTGCAATAATGTAAATTTGTTTCATTTGTTTCATTTGTCAATTTTTAATGTTACTATTTATTTTAATGTTTGTTCACGTTAATGTAAAGTGCACATTACTAATACTAGACACCAAATTTGGTGTGGTAAGCGCAACTTTGTTAGGTTTATTTTTTTTTCGCGAGCAAAAATATACTTTTTAAATCAAAAAGCGAATAAATTTTGATAATTAGTTAAATAAAAACGAAATAGTTAATAACATTAAAAAGCACATTGAAAAATTATTAAAATGCTTGTTTTAAGTCTGTAAAGTGTAAAATTTTTGTCTAAAAATGAAATTTATACTTCTAAAACAACGTTGTTTAACCCAAATGCTTTTAGCAATAATTCTAAAGATAAAGAGGGTAGTTTTATTGTTTTAATGGGTTTTATGTAGTACCTTGTAGATACTCGCTTGCTACCATACGAAAAGCCACATTACTACTGGTTTTTTAAAAGTTGTACAACTTTTTGTAATTTATTGTATAACTTTTATCAAAATATTGTACAACTTTTTTAGTTTTATTGTACAACTTTTTACAAATAGATACGTATGAATGTTGTAAAAGTATTGACAGAATTTTCTAAAAGATACGGAAGAAATTATTTTCTTTAACTGACCACAGAAATAAAAACGCATTAAGCTTTCATAAAGTAGCAAATGAGAGTTACTAATTTTATCAACTTCACTAGTTTTTCATTTCTACATCAAAACAAATCTTTCTATAATATTCTTTTTTGTAAAAAAACATATCTTACACTGCGGAAATCCACAAAATAAACTGCGGTTATCCGCAAGCTTAATTGCTAGAAGAAGTTTAGTTTTGAGAGATAAGGTTTTAAGGCAATTAAAAGAATTGCAGTACTTCACTATACATTGCTAATTTGTTTAATTCGATTCATATTTAATGTCAGAAAGATTACTTACCAAATCACGTTATAAGTTGGCATTATCGTGCCATAATAAATTATATTATACCCGTAAAAAGCAATACGCCAACACCGGTTCTGAAGATCCATTTTTAGAGGCGTTGGCTCAAGGCAGTTTTCAGGTGGAAGATTTAGCAAGTACGAATTTGCCTAAAATCCTTTTATTTAGCACTTTTTTTAAGTGGTACAACTTTTTACAAACATGAGTATGTTGTAGTTCGTTTTTTAATGTTTAAAAAGTTATTTTCGGCAAGTAGTTAATTTTGCCTAACGTTAAGTATAAGAATCGTAGGGCAGGTGATAAGCACTTTCGTTTCGGTTTATTACTTAGCTAAATATAAATATTTTGCTTTTATCTTTTCTACTATAAACGCCAAATTTTATATTTAGCGGACTTCATAAATATTCACAGACCTTTCGGTTTAGAACAAACGCCCTATGTTTTTTATACATTGTTAGCAGCTGATATTTAAGGCTTCAGAAAACCTAATTTATAAACCTGAGGGCGTAATTTTTCAGATAAAGAATTATAAGCCTCTTTGAAAGGGTTAAAATTTACTGGTGTAAAATCTCCACTTGAATTTCTAATTTCTAATGCTTTTCTAATTTGATACCAACCTACATCAGAACGATTTAGTTTTAATTCGTCTCTAACAATTCTTACATCTTTTTGAGAAAAATAAGCTTCCCATAATTTCATCCCTTCTTTTAAAATCAATTTAGACTCTTTAGATATTTTTTTACCAGCTATGTATTGAGACATAAAATCAGATTCAAATCGTTCAGGGGAGTTTACCTCTTGTTCTTTATATGGAATAAAGTGGTTAACTATACTCCATTTCTTGTCATTCCATTCTAAATCGTTTGCGCTTGCGCTTAAATTACTCCCATTAAAAAGCATCCAAATCAAACAGTCATTTTTAAATGCGTCAGTTAGAATAGAAGTAGGTTGTAAAAATTGGTCACGGTCATTAAGCCATGTTGGTTTTATTATCCTTCTGATTGTAAAAACAACTGCAACTTCCAAAAGATTTTCAGCAGTTATATATAGACCACCACCATTGCCACCTGTATAAATAGAGGAAGATATAAGTGTTTCTTTACCAGCGTGCTGCAAGTCATTATTGCTTGCGTAAAAATATCCAAGCATATTATCGCAAGATTTTTTCAATCTAGGATTATTTGAAATTGATACAGCATTTTTCAATGGTAATGCTAATTCATCATTTGTTTTTGGCTTATCTAACCATGCATTCAGAAAAATGTTTTTTGGTAGGTTGTAAAAAATTTTGTCACCGATTGGGCTGGCTTTTTTATCCAAAACATCAACTAATATTTCTGAAAAAGAACTTTTATTTATTATTTTATTGTTCATTGTTTTCCAAATCAAAAAACCTATTGGAAAATTTCCTTTTAAACCATCAAAAGCTTTACTGTGGACAACGAAACCATCTAGGTATTTTGCATTCCATTGATTTCTGAATTTCTCAAAATTAGGAGCATTAACATATTTCATTTTACTGAATATAGCTAATGTAGCAGTAGGTATTTCTTTTGAAATCCTGACTAAAAATTGAACAAATAGCTCCTTACTGGAATAGCCCATTTCCTTATTTTTCATCAAGTCATTTATCTTGGTCTGCTCAACTTCTTTTTTGTTTTTGTCTCCTTTTCCAATTCCAGCACCGGTCTCACCATAAGGTGGATTTATTAATATTAAAATTTTCTTGCCTTCTTTGATTGCTTTTTGTAGCCTCAGGGGGACTTTATTGGTTAATGTATAGTCTATTTCTCCACTATCAGTGATATCATCATTTAAGTAATCATATTGAAATCGTTCCGCAGCTACGCAAGTTTTTGTAGCTTTCATAACATTAATATCTTCACTATCTAAAGTACTCATGTATATATTACGGTGATTGCTATGTTTTACTTCTAAGTTTCCAACACCGCAACACATATCCCAAATGATATAGTTTTTTTGCCAATTCTTCCCTAAAGTATTTGATAGTTTGTCATATGCTTTATCTACAACAGCCAATGGGGTATAGTATGCTCCTTTAAAACTTCTTTCGTTAGTAGGTATTAAACTATCTCTTCTTTCCAATAAGTAATCTCTGTATTCAGCTTTTGGAGGTCTGTGATAGATTGCCCAGAAGCGCCTATATCCATCTTTGTTGTTTAATTCATATAATTTTCCACCTAAACTAAAAATGGGATTATTGTTTTTATGCATTAATTCAGCAGGCAAATTTAAATGTGTTGATGATGTTCCATCATGCATAATATCAGCAAAAAAGAGAAGCGAATAATCATGTTCAGAAATTCCATCAATTTCTCTCCCAACCATAGAAACCCACTTGTCAAAAACCTGTTTTAAGTTATCAGGTGTTATTTGAATTCTTATTATCTCACCAGTTTTAATAGCATTTTTTAAAGTATCTAAAAATTCTTCTTCATGGGTTTCTATTTTATATGAAACGAAGTAAGTCCCTATAAACGCTGAAACTGCATCTAAAGCCTCTTGAGTATAGCTACTAGCAGACTTCCCCCATTTAATGTTTTTTTTTGCTAAGAAAGGAAGTACTTCTTCACTTCTCATTATTGCTGCTTTTTCTGTGTCAATTACGCATAAAAACGGTGGTAAATAATGTCCTTTATTTAACGCGTCTTGCACATAATGCAACAATTGAGTAAACATGGCATAAGTAGAATGTTTACCCGTATCTTTTGCTTCAAACCAAACTTCTTTTGTTTGTATGTCTATCAAGTTTTTTTGGTATTCTTTCAGACCAAGAGCTTTGATATATGCATCTTTTACATCCTCTTCACTTGATACTTTTTGGAGTTTTTGGAATAAAGTCATTCTGGAATTTTTATTTGCTGCTAACTAGTTTATATGCTTATGTTATATCAGTATATTTAACCCTTTTGGCGGGATAAGCTGATGTTTTTATTTTTATAACCCCATTTTCGTTTGTGAAAATATAGGTTTAAAACAAGTCAGCAAAAGAATTTTGTGCTTTTCTTAAACGAGTGTATTTTCAATTCTTTAATTCATACCCTCTGATAACTGCTATTCTCTAGATTCTTAATATTTTTCAAAAGTAAATAGTAATATTGTATTTGGTTTGCGGAAAACCGTACTTTTAAATGTGGTTTTCCGCAGAGGTTAAATTTGTAATTGTAAGTTTTTAATGCTTCTATTTGCCAACAATCTTTTCTATCATTATTAGTAACTCTTTAAAAGATGAAATGTTGCCTAGCTGAGAGAAGAGGATTACAACCACGAGCTTAGCAAAACTAGTCAACCTTTAAAAGCAGATACTTGTTGGTATTCTGCTAATTCTTTTAGGACTGTTATTATCTGCTAAATGATATTCAGATAAAAGGTGTTTTTTTATTTTCTAAATATCATTGTGGTTAAAGGGCATCCATTTTATTTCTTAATCTTTTTCTTTGTATTACATATGTTAAAATAGCACCAAACAATAACACTGGATAGAGTACGCAAGAATTTCTTCATCATATTTGCTAACGTTTAGTAGATGGTGCGTTTCATTTCATGAGATACATTGTTGATACCAGTATTTTTTCTATTTTATTTATTAATTCTTGTCTTGTCGATTCAAACAATACACTCAAATCGGTATTCGGCTCTATATCAGTTTTAAGTAATGCTTTATTAATTATCGGCAACTGAAATGCTCTAACAGATATTTCTTTATCATTTGCTAAAGCATCTTTAATGGTCAACATTGTCTCTTCTTCCTGAGCTTGTTTAATTGTGTTAGGGTAAAATAAAATGATTTCATCCACTTCAAACCTTACAGCATATGCAAGCATTTGATAAAGGTCGTTCTGAGAAATACCTTTCTTTGGGTCTTTCTCATCTGAATAGATAATTTTATATTTTGTATCAGCAATCAAAGATTTATGATCTGTTTTTAGCCATAAATCAGGTTTCAAATTAAAGGTTTTTCCTTCGTCAAGGTATGTGTCGCTTCTTTGCGCTTTAGCAGTTACTTTTTCTAGTTCTTTGTCAATGAAACCAAAAATAAAGTCTTCAAAAACATATTCCATTGGTAGCAGAAAAGCAAAGAGTTTTAAGTCATTTTTGTAGTCAAAAGATATGCAGTTTGTGAGGAATAATTGGCAGTAATCGCGCACTGTTTCAAATTCACCAAACATTGGATTGAATGAGATTCTAGAACATTGTTCAGCAGTTGCCCTTTGGTCTGATACCTCATCCAAAATGAAGAGAATTTCTCTTAAGTTCTTTTTGCTATCTTGACTTGAGGTAACATTAAACAGCACGTTAGTAACATACTTTATAATGCGATTGAATTCATTGTCAAAAACGAAAGCATCATAAGTACAATTGAGTTTGTGCCATTTTCCTTTGCTTAAGTTTTCATTTATGTATTCGTTGGTGTTTAGTCTCCCTTTTATAAATGACAATTCACGATTAACTTCTTCGTACTGTTGGTATATCGAAGAGTTTAAAAGCTCTCGAGTGTATTTTGAGAAGAGATAAATTAAAACTTCAAAAAAGTCATTTTTTGCACTACCTAATGAAGCTTGATAGTTCGGGAATTTAATTTTTCGACAATAGCTCAACCACCAAAGGATATGGTTCTGAATTTGATTTACTTCATTGGTTTGATATTCCTTTTCAGTATCGAAAAATATTTTTGGTAATAGATTTATTTTATTCCCTTCATAATGAATGACGCCAACGTATTTATTTGATTTTAATTCATTTGATTTATGAATGAATTGCAGGAAACGTTGAGATTCTATTTTATCATTACCATTTTTTGAATAAAAAGAATTCTTTTCACGGCTATTCCAGATTTCATCAAGAAACCCTTCCAAGCCTTCAAATGAGTCTTGAATATCTACCTTGTTTTGATATTCAAAAAGGTTAATCATTCTTGCCTGATATTTTTAAAGGCCATGAATTTTCTTCAATAATAAGACCTGCAGAATTTAGAATTCCTTTAACTTCTTTTTTGTCATTCATGTAATATTCAAGTAGCAATGGAATAACTTTTTTATTCATTCTTTGCACTAGGTCTTTATTATCTCCCATAAAATATGCGTGTCCAATTTGGAAGTCGTGCCCTTTAGACTTAATTATTTCTTTGTTGATTTTTTCAAGAATTTCAACATCATAGATTTCTTGACCTTCGATTTTATATTTTGGATACATTGATTCAAATTCAAATCTTCTTCTTAGAGCGATATCCAGCAATGCAATTGATTTGTCAGCAGTGTTCATTGTGCCAATGATGAACAAGTTGGAAGGAACAATAAACGGATCACCAGAAGGCAATCTAGCTTCTAATGGAATTGAACCATGTGAACGCTTGTCAGGCTCAATAAGCGTTATAAGTTCCCCAAAAACTCTTGAAATATTCGCTCTGTTGATTTCGTCAATAATTATAACATAATCCTGGCGTTTAATTTGTTCTTTTTTGTCCGAAGAGTTTTTCCCGATTTTTAGTAATTCAGCTAAAAGAGGGGTGTAGTATGACGCTAAACCTTGTATTTCTAAAACAGATTCTGCCAAATACATTTTCTTAAGTGTTCCAATGCTCAATTTATGAGCTGTTCCTCCGTTGGCTTTTCTAAAATCGATTGATTTATTAGAAATAGCTGTAATGAAGTATGAAACCTTCTTCATTTTTACTTCAATTTCCTCAATTTCACCTTCTACTAAAGGATTAATAAATTCGTTAAATACTTTCTCAAATAGTCTTTTTGATAACTGTGGTTTTTCGGATTCTATTAGATTTTTTAATGCTTTGTCTGCAATTTCTTTAAAAACCCCATCCTTTCTTTCAAAGGTGAGTTGGTTATCATTTTCTGTATCGGGTCTTAATCCTTGTATGAAATCTTCATAACTATAGTTCTGATGAAAAGTGATAAATTCAATTTTGTCATGAAGATTAGCTTTAAACACTTCCAGAGCCTCATCATAAGAGTCGATTACACGATTCTCAATTATTTGTGCCGCTCTTAATATTGTGTTATATGTTTTTCCAGTTCCTGGAGGGCCATATAGAATTGTGTTCAGTGGAAAATTCATATCGTCATATTTTACAATTGTTTCTGATTGGTTAATAGCTTTTAAAAATTTACGATACGATTTTATAGAAGCAGAGTAAAAGCCATTACTCCCATATGAGGGAGCATCCGAATGGTAATACTTGCCTTCTTGGTTTCGTTGTTTTTTAATCAAATCTTTATAAAGCGATTCTAAATAATTGTTATCAGTAGTTTTGAACAGCTCTTTTGATAAGATTTGAGATAAAATATCAATAGCTTTAAGGTAGGAGTTAATCGTACCAGAGTCTTCTCCATATTTTTTGGTGAGCCAAATTCTGAAGGATTCTCTGTTATCTTTTTGTGTTTGCCCAACCCCCATGATTCCTAACAATTTTTCATAGTAAGTATTATATGCTATATCTTCAGAACTACGTTTGGTTATATCAGTTAATGTTTTAAGCACTAGGCTAAAAGCAACATTCCAATTTCCTTTTATCTTCCAGTCAATCTTTCTTGTCTTTTGATAGTTCTTTCGATTTTTATCGAAGATATAGTCTGATATAACAACACCATATCCAAGTAATTCTCCTCTACCTTTTTTGGCAATTATTACATCACCAATCTTGATTTTGTTGAGAAAGTCATCATTTGAAGAAACATCATTTTTTTTTGATCCAGTGCCACCATAAGCATCCACTAGAACTTTTTTTATTTCATCCCGACTTTTATATTGCGCTAAATCACCAATTTCATCCCAACCAAGCCCCATAATACCATTTTGATAAAATTCATCCCAGAGATAAGCATTTTCGCCAGGTGCATAAAGCCAGTATTGTTTCGATGCTTTTCTTTTTATTTTTTTGCTTTCAACATTTAAAGTCTCCCAAATAAAAGTTCCTATTTTTTCATTTGACCATTTTGAGAATTGTGGGTTTTTACTGATTATTTTTTTGCATTCGTAATTTATTAAAATTGAGTTATCAGAGGAATGTTCAATATTTTCTATTCCCAGTTCTTTTGCACATTTAATTAGAACTGTCGGCGAGCCAATGGTTAGAAATTTTTCAGGGTAGTAGATGCCAAGAATTTTCTGAAGAACCATATTCCACATAGGAATTTCGAGTTCTTTAATTTTATCTATCTGATTCTCTTTAGTATAGTCTAGGGCTTTTAGAATTTTGTTTAGTAAATCGGAAAAATAATCCTTGGCCGCCTTATCATACAGGTAAGTTTTGTTCTTTCCGTAGCTAGTCGCATAAACAATTTCTTCCTTGTTTTTGGTTTTGTAAATACCAAACTTAGATGCATTACCACCACCAATACCGAAGCCTATCTTTTTAAATTCTAGCCAATAGCAAAAGCTGTTATCATCTGTACCCTGAACGAATTGATCAATTGATAAGTCTTTTAATCTGGTAAGAGGAAATTTTTCAATGAATGAAAGTCTGTCTTTTTCTCTTTGTTCAACTATTTCGTCTGACAAAGAGTATTTGCTTGCTAGTTCTTTTAATTTGTTTATACTCATTCAGTCATTGGTTTTTAATGCAATACAACGCCTCGTTTATAGTGTTTTAGCATTCCGCAGGGTGCTATGCACTATACACATTGTTGTATGTCGTTTTTATTGTATTTATTTGTTTCAATTCTTTTCAAGCGTTGGCAAAAAAACAATGTTTTTTGCAAAAGCACTCTCTTTGGTTTTGATTGCAATTGCTTTAAAAGCAAACAACTTCTATATGCTGAGGTTTTGGTTTTTATATCTATACTCCTTTTCGTGAAAATATAAGTTTATAACAAGCCAGCAAAAGAATTTTGTGTTTTTCTTAGATGAGTGTACATTTAATTATCAAATGCATATCCTTGTATAATTGCTATTTCCTTATTTCTTGTAAGTTCTTAACATTTTCAAATGTAGATAGTATTAGCGGATTTATTTTGCGGAAACCCGCAATTTTGAGTGTGGTTTTCCGCAGCCTTTAGATTAGTAATTGTAAGTTTTCTAAGCTTCTATTTGCCAACAATACTTTTATCATTTTTAGTAACTCTGTAAAAGATGAAATGTTGCCTGGCCACATGAATAAGAGTTCTAATAATGAGGTTCGCAAAACTCCCAATCGTTTAACAGAATACACTTTTTGATATTCTGCTAATT
>ENA-UZWV01015803-UZWV01015803.1-metagenome-genome-assembly--contig:-Day-3-1m-contig-15803_pt1 | contig 11923 bp, 13 predicted proteins | sample MGYA00260342_ERZ794902 | MGnify/ENA metagenome assembly ERZ794902
TTACACCGAGGGGGTCGGGGGTTCGAATCCCTCATTGCCCACATATTTAACCCCAACATTTGTTGGGGTTTTTTTATTGTTTGAGTCTTACAATTATTTAAAATATTATTTTTACATTATGAATATTATGAATAAAAAACATAATTCAGTGGAAAGATTTTGGAATGAATATTTGAATGTAAATCCCTACAATAAAAAAGAAACTCCTCAATCATTCTATTTTTGTGATACTAAAAAAGATGCTGATGAATGTGCTGAATTAGTTGTTAAAGGAATAAAGCAGGCAACTGCAACATCTTTGTGGTGGTTTAAAAAAAATAATGTTTCGCTTCCTAGAGTTGGTGATAAATTTATTGTTACTGATTGGGTTGGAAATCCAAGAGCAATAATTGAAACTATTAAAGTTCAGCAAGTCCCTTTTAATAAAATAACTTCAGAATTTGCAGAAATTGAAGGAGAAGGTGATAAGTCTTTGGGCTATTGGAGAAAAGTTCATGAAGCATATTACAAAAGAGAAATGGCTACTTATATTGAAAAGTTTGATAAAAATATGATTATCGTTTGTGAATATTTTAAAAAAATATTTTAAATCCAATCTAGTTTTTTAACTGTCATTTCAGTTTCAATAGCACCCGTATGTAAAGTAGTCTTTGGCTCAAATAATAGGTTAAACACCATCTCTCCATTCGTATGGGGTCTATGCTCTACTCCTTTTGGTATAATTAAAATTTCACCTTCCTTTACCTCAACGGTTCTATCATTTCTAAAATCGATTAAAAGTGTTCCTTTAAAAACCATGAAAAGTTCATCCTCATTTTTATGACTATGCCAAACAAAATCACCTTTAAGTTTACACAGCTTAACATGCTGACTATTAAGTTCTCCTATAATTTTAGGAGTCCATTCTTCGTTAAATAATGAAAACTTATTCATTATGTTAATGGGTTCAATTTTATTCATAACTCAAAATTACACAATATTTTTTTAAAAAAGTTGGAAATAAGGATCGGAAGATCCACTGTATGAAATCCAATCATTTGAGTGATTTTTTTGTTTTTTCACCAAAAAAAATCAATCGAGCTTATTTACAATTTAACTTAGTTTTAATTTTTGATGGCTCTATGGTTCCATATTTTTTGTGCACTTTCATAAGATATAAAAATGATACCTCATTGCAATTGCGTTTAAATTCGTTAAGATGTCGCTTCAATTCATTTATTTCTGTTTCCATTTTTCTTAATTAATATATTTTTAAAAACGTTAGTAGCGCACTAATTTTTAATAGCCTACAAACAATCTTAGTGTGATAATTATACGAATGTATTTTTCTGTTATCTTCTAATAAATCATATCTTATTTATATGATGAATTATTTTATTCCAGTTTTTTGTTTGATCATTTTGATTTTGACAATACTGTATTGCATGTTGTTTGCCCATTGTGTACATGTAGTATTCAGCCCATAGTTTATTTGACATAGATTTTAATTTTTAATCAGTATTTAATTTTTAAAATAAAGGGAGATCTCTCCAAGCCTTTCAGTAATTTTATAATTATTAGGTCACGATTTTAATTGCATTCCAAAATTAGATCGTTTTATTAGTGCGAAAGATGACACTAAATGTCTGGTGACATCAAATGTCACTCTCAAAAGGCTCAACTTAAAATTTGGTTATCTTTATACAACCAATTCTTCAATTATTTTAGATTCCTCTTCTGTTAAGAAACTTCCTTTAAGAGAAATTAATAATTTATTAAGTTTAGTTTTATTTTGCATTGGAACCACTTCAGCCTCAAAATCTATTTTTTCAATTAATTTCTTAATATTTTGAACTGCACTCAATTTTTCTTGATTCTGTATAGGATTTTTCAGCATTTCGAACTCTACTAAATCGAGTTTTATCTTAATCATTTATTTAAATTTTAGACAAAAATATTTTAAGAAGAACAATTAACAGATGACACTGGATGTCGTATTGATTATAATAACTAACTTTACTTGGAATAATAAATGTTTTTTTATGAAGAAATATTCATCAATCGGAGAACTATTAAAAGAATATCGTGATCGTAATCATATTTCTCAACAAAATTTAGCCGCTGAGTTCGATGTAGATGTGCGTACGATAAGTAGGTGGGAAAAAAATGAAACTTTGTTAAAGCCCGATAAGGAAGAAGAAATGGTAGATATCACCTTTATACCCTATCAAGTAATACGTAATTTAAACGCTCCGATTTCTATTCCTACTTATTATGATTTCGAATTACGAAAATACTCGTTATCTCAAGCATCTAATGAACTCCCCGATCCACAATGGCTAAAATCTAAAATGAATTTATCTACTGATCGGCTTCGCACGATTTCACATAATTCGGATATAGAAGAGATTATAAGGTGTACTTTATATCAGACCTATATTACAAAACCTATACACAAAGAACTTATTAAAAGCGCTGTAGCGCTATTACCAGAATTAAACGTTATATTATTTGACCATTCTGGCTATTATTCTGGACATAGTGTCTGTTTTCCGCTAAGCCTTGATACATATAATAAGATTAGAGACAGAACTCTTAAAGAGGAGGATTTATCTGAAAAAGATTTTGTTAATATTAAAAACGAAACAGACTATGTCATTTATTCCTACGATATTAACGCAGATTGTAATGAAAACCTATATTTTATATCAGGTGAAGTATTGAGGTTCTTCAAAAATTTAAAAAATAAAAATATTCTATTTGCAGGTTGTACCTCAAGACATGACAATTATCTTATTAATAATCATATTCGAAGTACTACTGTTTGGGAAGACAAAGAATTTCAAGAAAAATTTAAAAGTAAAGCTCCGCTCCGATTGTATGAGGGGACTATTAAAAAAATATTTAAATAAGCACTTATTTTTTATCATATTCTCGTCGATTCATATTTCCATCTAAGTACGAAATATCGACTATCTTTAGGATACAATCGGTTCTTTTTTTAGTTTTAATGCACAAGCGAGTATCCAACCTAAAATGAACAATTCAATGATTCGTTGATAAAAACCAACATATTCTGAATGAAGGTTAGCGAACAGTAGGTATACAAAAAAAACAATAAGAATCCCCAAAACTAATGCGATCTGAGAAAGACTCTTATAATTTGAAAATTTATTAAATCCAATACCCGTTATTACTATCGTTACAGGAACAAAAGCATATATAACCAAAGCTGCTATATTATGTATAATTTGTGAAATACTTGGATTGATGTATTCTGGATTACAACCACTATCACACGGAAATATAGTAACTAAAATAGTGCCTAAACCATAGAGTAATCCAAGTCCAAAAAAACCAATTTTAATTAATTTAGAAGCAGGAAAATAGTTAATTCCAAGAAAGCAAAAGAGAGTAAAAAAAATACCACTAGGAAAGTAGCCAAAGACCCTTAATAAAATTCCATATCTCGTATCTATTGCATACGTTTCACTAATATATTGACTGCTTATACTATAATTTTCAATTAAAAATCCGCCAATAAAACTACTGGTAATAAACAAAATTATCCCACTGATACCGATTAAATAAATTTTTTTAGGACTCATTTAGCCTTTTTAATTAGTCACTAAAATAAAATAATTTTTCAATTTTTATATTTAGATTTTGTGCTATTTTCATGGCTAATTCTAAGGTTGGTTTATACCGATATCGCTCAATAGAAATAATTGTTTGCCGACTGACTCCAACATTGGTTCCTAATTCTTCTTGAGTTAAACCCTTCTTTTGCCTGACTTCTTTCAAGTTGTTTTTTAAAATCATTTTAAACGGTTCTATATAAGTAAAACTGATACAATGACTTTATGATCGATGTAAAGGCAAGTAGAACAAGAATGAAAAAAAGAATTCCACCTTCTGTTAATTGAAAATTATTATATAATTCGTGGTTTCCTGTAAGGTTAAATAATTCTTTATTTTGAAATTTAGTACATATATATCCAATAAATATAAATAAAGAGAATTCATAAAGTAAATAACCTAATTTATACGATTTTGAATTTATCATATCATCCCGCTCATCTCTAGCTTCCTTCTTTTTAAAAGCAATTTCTAATATAGCATAGGCAACAGAAAAATAAATTACGGAACCTATTGTTATTTGAATTATTTTTTCAATTAAACCATCCATTATTATGAGAGTTTTTTCTTGGTTTTCATAAAAATAGGGAAGAAATATTAATGCAAATACAATTGAATATATAATCTCAATTAAAATTGAAAGTTCTTTTTTAGATAGATTCATAACTTTACTTTTGAACGATTCTTAGGATTAATATTGCAAGCTTTGAAACTGAAAAAGTAAAAAGCCCAAATAGAGTTGATAATAAGGCAACTTTTAATCCCCCTGCAAGTATAGAGGGTTCTGCAGCTCCAGTAGCCTCAAGAACATCAAAAGCAGTTGTAAGTCCTATAAACGAACCCATAACTCCTAAAGCTAATCCAAGTGTACCACTATCGCTAATGTGTTTAAGCATCTTTTTTGAAATTTCTTTATTTGTTTTAAGGGTTAAAATAGATTTTATTGTAAAATAAATTAAGATTAATAAACAAATAAGAATAAGAGACATAAATAATGCACCTCCTTCCATAAACCTATTGATTAAACTTGTTCCGATAATTCCTACTATTATTGCCATAATTCTAAATATTTTAAGTTTCATTTTATAAATTAATTGTTAAGTTAACTTTACAAATGTACAATAAAAAAATGTAAAGCTAGCTTAACTTATTGATTTTTTTAAAAAAATTGAATTATAATGGCTTTTAAGTGTATAAACTTTAGAAATTAGTGGAAATAAAAAAAGCAATCCTAAACTTTTTAGGATTGCTTTTTTTTTATCAAGAACTACTTTTTTATTCTATTGTTTTAGCTCTACTGTAAACATTAATTTTTTTAATTTTCCCATCTACAAATTCCATGTCGTGTATGTGGTGCTCTAAAACCTCATTCCCATCTGCATCGGTATCAGTATAGGTATTACCTGTAGTTAGCCAATGGGTCATTTCACCTTTCTCATTTTTACTATCATTGGTAATCATCCACTGGACTTCCCATGATGGATTTGATGTTTCGAACCAAGTTTTTAATAATTCCATTTGAGCATCNNCCGTCTGGCAAGAAACCTTCCCATTCCGGATGATTTAGTTCCGCAATCTTTTCTAAATTTTTATCGTTATGAGCTTGAACATAGTCTAACCAAACTTGTTCCGTATTTAAATCGCCCCCAATAATTGGGTTTACGGAGCGGTCTTCCATATAGGCTGAACCAATTACTGTCGGTTTTAAATCTTCCTTTGTGGATACTTTTTCATTACTGTTTTGTGCATCATTACAAGCTGCCAATACGAACCCTGCAAATAAAAGTGTAAATAGTTTTTTCATTTTTTGAAATGTTTTTAGATTATTTTTTGATTGATCGTTCAATTTACAGAATTATATTATTAATAAAGAAATATTATAGAAGATTTTAATTTAGAAAAAGTTTAAAATCCTCTCTAAAGCCATACCTCTTGAAGCTTTTATTAAAACATGAGTGTTTAAAAAAGAGGTGCTCTCAAGTATAGGTTTTAAGTTCTCAAACGATGGATATTTTTTTATGTTGGCCACACTGGAAGTAGTTTTATAAAATGCATTTCCAATTAAATAACATTGTCCATCCAAATATTTTTCTATGTAATCACTGATATATTGATGTTCTTCTTCAGAGGTAATACCTAATTCAAACATGTCTCCAAGAAAAACTATTTTATTGGGACTGCTTGACTGGATGAAGTTTTTTAGCGCCGCCATCATACTCGTTGGATTTGCATTGTAGGCGTCTAAAATGATGGTGTTGGTCTCTTTTTTTATTATTTGTGACCTATTGTTATTAGGTACATAGCTTTCTATCGCTTTTTTGATATTCATACGATCAATTCCAAAGTAAGATCCCATGGTTATGGCAGCAGCTATATTATTAAAATTATAATGACCTATTAAATGACTTTGAATTGTCAAGCCTTCAAATAATAATAGTAATTCGTTCGAAGAATCAATAAGTTGAGGAGCACAATTCTGCGATTCATCTCCAAATGTAAATTTTTTAATGTGTTCAGATTTTTTTTTCTGATTTTTATCGTTGTCATTTACAAATACCGTCTTGTTTGTTGCTCTAAGATATTGGTACAACTCTGATTTTGATTTAATCACGCCTTCTAAACTTCCAAAGCCCTCTATGTGGGCTTTTCCAAAATTTGTAATATACCCATAATCAGGTTTTGTTATTGCACACAATAATTCGATCTCTCCAGGATGATTTGCTCCCATTTCTACGATACCTAATTCGGTACTTTTATCCATATTTAGTAATGTGAGTGGGACCCCAATATGATTATTGAAATTTCCAATAGTGGCAACCGTTTTAAACTTTTTTGATAAAACTACATTTAAAAGTTCTTTGGTAGTTGTTTTTCCATTACTTCCCGTAAGAGCAATAATAGGAATGTTCAGATAAGTTCTATGATAACTGGCTAATTCTTGGAGAGTCTTTAAAACATTTGGAACTAGAATAGAGTGATCATTCATGAATTTTTTTTCATCTATGATCACTTTATCAGCGCCTTTATCTATTGCTGAATGAGCAAATTCATTTCCATTAAAATGATCTCCTTTTAGAGCAAAAAAAAGAGAATTATTTCTAATATTCCTTGTATCGGTACTTATTCCAGATGAATTTAAAAAATGCCGGTGGATTTCTTCAATTTTCATATAAATAAAGGTACAAAAAAACCTCTTCAGTTAATGAAGAGGTTTTTTTTAGTTTTTTATTATTTAATGTCTTGGTCTTTTTCCTTCTTTAGATTTTGACCCAAGTCTTGACATGGCATTTCTAAAACCTATGTAATCAGTAGCCATATCTTGGGGTAAATACCTTCTCTGTGCTGGATCTAGCCAGTAATCTCTGTCTCTCCAAGACCCACCTTTATAAACACGAGCTTCATCATTAATAAGAGATGTTCTAGTTGACGATTTATCGTATTGACGGTTTATTAAGTTACCGTTATCGTCGTATTCTACCTCATGTTCTGGAGCATCATACATTTCTTCATTCTCATCTTCATCATCACTAAATGATTGAAAATATCTAGTTGATTTTTTATCACCATCACGAAAATCTCGGTTGTCACTAGTTGAGAAATTTGTTCTTAAATAAGTTTCATTATCATCAACTGGAATTTGATAAATTTCGCCTGGTAAATTTACAGCGACAATTTTACCATTATTTAAAGTGTCATATACAATAGAATCTGCAGTTACAATTTTAACCTTACCATCTTCTCCAATCAAGTTCTTAGTGTACTGATTTCCTCGGAAATAATTAAAATCACTAAATTCATCATCTACAATTGGGCGATAAACGTCTGCCACCCATTCTGCAACATTTCCAGCCATATCGTACAATCCGTAACCATTTGGTTCGTATGATTTTACCTCGGCTGTGATATCTGCACCGTCATCACTCCAACCAGCAATTCCTCCATAATCACCATCACCTTGTTTGAAATTTGCTAACTGGTCTCCTTTTGATTTTCTTGATCCAGATCGCGTATATTGACCTTCCCAAGGGTATTTTTTTCTACCTCGATAAACATTATAATTTCTGAGGCCGACAAGTCCAACCGCTGCATATTCCCACTCTGCTTCAGTTGGTAATCGGTAACCAGGTAGTAATATACCGTCTTTTCTTTGAACATAGATGTCTGTACTATCTCTATTTCTTTTGATTCTTGCCTGAGTAGATCTAGCTTGACGCGTTATAGAGTCATTACCGCCGTAGGTTGAGGTAGGAGAGTTTAAATACGTTTGAGTACTGAAAGACTCACCAGCTTCTACATCGTATTTTGCATCCCTAACAATAAAACCTTCTTCTTCAAGGATTAATTCGTTAACACGGTCAGTTCTCCAATTACTAAATTCAACAGCTTGAATCCAGCTCACACCAACCACAGGATAATCTGCAAAAGCAGGATGCCTGAGATAATTATTAGTCATTACTTCATTATAGCCCAATCTATTTCTCCAAACTAAGGTGTCAGGAACAGCCCCATTGTAAATATTTCTATAATTTTTTTCTGTAGGAGGAAACATTTTTTTTAACCAATCTAAATATTCAGAATACATTAAGTTAGTTACTTCGGTCTCATCCATGTAAAAAGATGTCACATGTTGTTGGTTTGGAGTATTGTTCCAATCATGCATTGGATCATCTTGTACCCTACCCATTGTAAAAGTACCACCTTCGATAAATACAAGACCTGGACCAGTTTCTTGTTCTTTAGCTTCTGCATTGTATTGGAAGCCTCCTTCTTTAGCATTCATTTTCCAACCGGTAGCTCTTGAGCTATCCTTGTAGTTTCTTGATTTGTTACAACTAACTAATAAGGTGGTTGTAAATAATAAAATGAATAGCTTAAGAGCTAATTTGTTTTTAAAGTTCATAGTTTTCAGTTATGAAAAGATTGGGTTTGCAATATAACAATTAACGATAATAATTCAATAATATTTTAAATATTATAACAATACTTAGAATTATTGACTGTACTAGCAAACTTGAAACGAATATTTTTTTTGATTATTGTTACAATACCGTTTTTTTATGTGATTGTATGATTAATTTTTTACTATACTAACTTTATATTTGTAGCGTTACTAATAATGATGAAAAAATACACACTTCTCTATATTTTGTTACTAATTCCTTTTATTTCGATTGGTCAAAGCAAACAATTTGAAATTTATTGGAATGATATTGATCAACAAAATAGCGAAACTACCACTCAAAATATTAAAAAAAAATATTCTCCAGGATTAATTGATGTACTGATCAGTCAGGACATGAACTACGATATTCAGTGGGAAGACACTAATTATGTTGATGAAAAATCATTAGAAATATCAAATATTCGATACGATAACCTCTCTAGTCACGAATTAAAAATCGCTCAAAAAGAGTTTTTACTAGACAAACATATTTCGGTTTTAAAAAGTGGTAAAGCCAGAAACAAATTGTATTCATCTATTTCAATAAATCCAATCATAAAAGTTAACGGAGTCTATAAAAAAATCATTTCTTTTAAGGTATCGTATAATTACGACAACTTAAATAGACCACAAAAAGTTAGTTCTCTTAGCAATTCGGTTTTGGCTTCAGGCGATTGGTATAAATTTAAAGTTGATCAAACCGGTGTTTACAGGATCAATAAAAGTTTTTTAAACAGTATTGGAATGAATACTGACAATGTCGATCCTCGTACTATAAAAATATTTGGGAATGGTGGTACGGCTCTTCCATTTAAAAATATAGATAATAATGAGCTTGATTTGATAGAAAATTCTATACAAATAGTAGGAGAAGAGGACGGGAGTTTCGACAGTAATGACTTCATTTTATTTTACGGAGTTGGCACAAAAGGATATCAAGGCGAAAATTTTGACACCAATATTAATCCTTACAGTGATCAATCTTTTTATTACGTAACTTCCGGTGTTGATTTTGGTAACAGAATACAACAAATGGCAGAACCCTCGGCCGAGGCAACAACCATTATTGATCGCTATAATAGCTATCAATTTTTTGAAAGCGATGAGTTTAACCCTGCTAAAGTAGGACGCAGATGGCTGAGCAATCGCTTTGATATTGAAAGCGAGCAATCATTTACATTAGATTTTCCGAATATTGTTCCTGGAGAATTAATGAATGTTAAAGTAAAGGTAGCGTCTGCTTCCGAGATTACCACGTCCATGGCAGTCTCAATCAATGGAACAAGTCTAAATCCATTAATATTTAGTCCAATTAATGACCCACAATTATTAGACTCAAAAGAATTTACTGGAGATATTCCGTCGGGTAATGAAAACATAGTTTTTAATTTGATTTACAACAACGGAGGAAATCCCTCTAGTATTGGATATTTAGACTATATAAGCGTAGATGCGCTAGTTTTTTTAGAAGGCAATAACAAGCAAATGAGTTTTAAGTGGAATCGGGCAGGCTTGGAATCGGGAATTGGAGAATATCAAATTAGTAATGCATCCCAATTTTCTCAGATATGGGATATCACGAACCCAAGGTTGGTTACTTCAAAAACGAATACAGCTAACGCTTCGTTTTCTTTCAAGGCAAATCTCGGCGAACCAAGAGCATATGTTGCTGTAAATCCAACTAACTATTACGATCCTATAAAAATTAATCAATCCTATGTTCCAAATCAAAACTTAAAAGGAACTGTTTTTGAGGACGAGTCGGGAAACTTTAAAGATATAGATTATTTAATTGTCACACCACCATCATTGTTTCAGGCTGCATCAAGACTAGCTGATCACAGATTTCGAGTGGATGGCATCCATATAAAAGTAGTTGCTACTAACCAAATCTATGAAGAATTTAGTTCCGGTAAGCAAGATATTGCAGCTATCAGAAATTTCATAAAATATATCTACGACAATGCATCAACTGAGGCGAAACGGATAAAATATTTATGTTTATTTGGAGACACCTCCTACGATTATAAGGATCGAATATCCAACAATAATAATATGGTACCAACCTACCATAGACTTTTTAGTAACAGTACTTTTTCTTCATTCATGTCGGATGATTTTTTTGGGAATATGGATCCAGAGGAAGGACTAATGTTGTCAAATGAAAAATTAGATATCGCTGTAGGAAGAATTTTAGCTGACGATTTGGTATTGGCAAATACCATGGTTGATAAAATTATAGCCTACGATTCGAAAGAAGCCTTTGGAAATTGGCGCAACGATTTTGTGTTGGTTTCAGATGATGTTGACGAAGATTGGGAGTTTAACTCTTTACAAAAAAACTTAGACGCGCTAGGGGATGAGATTTCTGCGAGAAAACCCACCATTAATGTAAAAAAACTTCATTCAGATTCTTTTCAACAAATTGCTTCCGCCGGAGGAGATCGCTATCCAGATGTCAATAACGAATTTCAAAACGCGATTGAAACAGGGGCCTTAATTATAGATTATCTAGGTCATGGAGGCGAAGATGGTTTGGCATCTGAATTTATTTTCACAAAAGAAACAGCACAAAATTTAAAAAATAACAATAAACTTCCCTGTATGATTACGGTTACCTGCGAATTCACTAAATTCGATAATCCGCAACGTATCACTGCAGGAGAGCTCTTTTATTGGAATGAAGATGGGGGTGCCATCGCTTTAGTGACCACCACTAGATCTATAGACACTCAAACAGCCAATGTATTTAATGACCTGTTAGCACCAGAATTATTCGGTTTTAATGTAGATGTCCCTGCAACTCCAGCAGAAGCAGTTCGAATAGCTAAAAACAGTACCCCTAACATTAGGAGAAATGTAATATTTTATATTGGTGATCCATCCATGCATTTAGCTTTCCCTAAACCAAAAATTGAATTGAGAAGTGTTAATGGAGTTTTACTTGAAGAATTTACAGAAGTTTTAAAAGCCTTGGACAAGGTCAAATTAGGCGGAGAAATTCAAGATAGCAACGGAAATATTTTAGCGGATTATAATGGAATAATAGAGGTTAAGTTATTTGATAAAGAAATAGAGAGAAGTACTCTGGGCAACGATGGTGTTACCGGATCTAATAACGAATTGTTAATAATGGACTTTACCACTTTGGGCGGCGTCTTGTTTAACGGCAAAGCAACTGTTTCGGAAGGTTTTTTTGAAATTGAGTTTATCATGCCGAGAGATACTCAAATACCAGTAGGTTCAGGTCGTGTTAGTTTTTATTCTCAACAAAATAATTCATTAAACGATCAAACGGGTTATAGTTCAAACATAAGAGTTGGAGGAATAAATGAAGATGCACCTGAAGACAATCAAGGCCCA
>ENA-UZWV01008795-UZWV01008795.1-metagenome-genome-assembly--contig:-Day-3-1m-contig-8795_pt1 | contig 11896 bp, 13 predicted proteins | sample MGYA00260342_ERZ794902 | MGnify/ENA metagenome assembly ERZ794902
ATACTACGGTAGATTGGAGCCGTAGCAGGTTTTTTTAGGAGTTCTCCCCAACTCAAGTTTAAGTCTTCTTTGAAAAATTACTTTGAGCACATGATTGAGTTTATGCCTGATGGAATAAAAACAAATGCTAGCAAGAAATAGAGCCATTCTTTAACTTTCACCCGTTGACGATAAATACGTCTCGTGATAAAACCTAATTCGCATTTGTCTGTAATTTACTTGTACAATAGTGATTTGAAAAAAAATGATTGAAACAGACAATTTCAAAAAAGTAGAGGTTACCTCGCCTAAAGAGCTACGTGCTTAGCTTCTCGAAAATCATTCAACCCCAGATAGTGTATGGCTAGTAACCTACAAGAAAATTGAAGCTACAAAATATGTATCTAGATGGGAAGTGTTAGATAGCTATACCAATGTAAAAGAAATAAGTCTTGCAGTAGGGTTTAAAAGGCAAGATTATTTTGCAAAGGAGTTTTATAAACGTTACGCAAATTACCCAAAAGAGTACTTATCTTAACCATTCTCTTTCATAGACTTCTGCTAACCCCTTTCCCACACGCAGAAGTCAAAAGGAAATTCATTAACGTCATTCTTTGCATACGACTCACATTTGACTTGATTCCATCCGTGAAGATCTATTTCAGGGAAATGTGCATCTGCTTCTGGAAACTTAGCTCCTACTTCACTCAGATACATTTTATCTACCATGTCTAAAGACTGACGATAAATCTCTGCCCCACCAAGTATGAAGATTTCATTTTTCATCTCAAGCTTTTTACCTAAAGCAATTGCTTCATCGAGCGAATGCGTCACAAATGCCCCTTCTGCTTTGTAGTCTTTATTTCGTGTGACTACGATATTGCTTCTATTGGGTAATGGGAACCCAATACTCTCAAAACTTTTGCGACCATGGATGACCACGTGACCTGCTGTAGTCCTTTTAAACAAACGCAAGTCATCTTTTATTTTCCAAAGTAGGTCATTATCTTTTCCTATTGCACTGTCCTGAGCTCTAGCTACGATGAGAGATATTGTCATTAGAGGCAAATTTAAGCCTAAGTTTTAAGATAAAGTCTAATTCTCTAAGGAGAGTCTTCTACTTTTGTGATGTGTCTAAATACATTTATCCGCTCATCTTATTGCTGATTGTAGTAAGTGGTTGCACCTCACAAAAGATAGTGAAACCTCTGCAAAAAGGGTAACAACAAGTTAGAGCAAATCTAGGTGGACCACTTATAGGTTTTGGTGAATTAACAATACCTATCCCATTGACGCCTATCAACTATGCCAGAGGAATGAGCAACAAGCTCACTATTCACACAGGTTTACAAACCACATCTTTACTCTACCGCACTGTACAAGTAGATGCCGGAGCTACATACGGAATGCTAAAAAATGAAGGATGGTTACCCGGAATTTCTGTCAGTGGAACTTTAAATTTTCTTACAGACATAAGAGAAGGGAATGCTAGATTATATCCACAGTTAGATGCTAATATTTCCTGGGACTATGAAAAAGATCATTTTATGTACGTAGGTAGTACCAATTGGATAGAATTAAATAATACAAGAGCTCATAATCGTCCACAATCAAAAAGACTACTCACCGGAATACAATTTGGCAATACATGGAATACCCCTAAGTGGAGTTATACAGCAGAAAGTAAATGGCTGGCTCCTACTCGTAGCTCACTTTATAGTGTGGTTGATTATAAAACCTATTCATGGGGTGGAGAGCCTATGGGTGCAGTTGGTTTATATTTTGGAATAGCTCGTAAATTTTAAGAAATGAAGAAAACAATTGCTTTAATAACATTAACTTTCCTATTGCACGGATGCTTGGATTTAGATCCACTGCTCTTCAATCCCAATACTGATATTACTGAGTACAAATTGGATGATTTTGAAGGAGAGCAAGAGATAGAAGTGGATGCCTACAAAGTGACAGATAGTCTCAATCATATTTTTACCATAGATGTAGGCTCCGCCAATGAAAAGATATACGCAGTTTATGTTGGCGATTTGGACAGTATAGCTACAGACACCGTTATCCTCTACCTTCACGGAAATGCAGGGCATATGGACTACTATTGGCCTAGAACTAAGCTTTTGGCTAATGTGTACGGACAAAACAACTATGGTGTACTGATGATAGACTACCATGGATATGGACTAAGTGAAGGCACCCCGTCAGAAAGTAATCTATACGAAGATGCTCGGGCAGCGGTCAGCAGGCTTGCAGAGAATGGATTGACTTCAGACCAATTTATAATATACGGTTTTAGTCTTGGCATCGCTCCAGCAATAGAGCTTACAGCCAATGGTGCTGAGCTTTCTCCATTTAAAATTATGATAGAAAGCCCATTTGCCAGTGCAGAAGTAATGGTGCAAGACGCTAGTGGACTAGCCCTCCGAAGTTCACTATTTACGAATCTGAAAATAGATAATGCAGAAGAAATCAAAAAAATAAATCAGCCATTATAATGGATCCACGGCATAGATGATGACTTCTTAGCTCTAGAAACACACGGTAAAGTAGTATTCGAAAATCATCAAGGTGAATATAAAGAAGCTTACCAAATACCTCAGGCCAATCGTGGTGATGTTCCGAAGATTATGGGCTATGAAGCGTACATCAAAAGTTTGGAAGATTTTATACGCTAAAGAAATGCCCCAAATATCTTACCAACAAAAAGCTACATACTACCGAGAAGGCAACGGTAAAAAGCTACTCTATGTGTTACATGGCTATGGTCAACTGGCAAAGTTCTTCATACGTAAGTTTAAAGATCTAGGTGACCAATATACGATCATAGCACCTGAAGGACAGCACTATTTTTACCTGCGAGGTACATCCGGACGCGTAGGTGCTTGCTGGATGACCAAAGAAAATAGAGAACAAGACATTGAGAACTATATAAATTATCTGAACGCAGTACATGCAGAAATTTCTTCAGAACACGATTGGCAAGAAGTGAGTATCTTAGGTTTTAGTCAAGGAGTAGCCAAGGCTTTTCGTTGGTTAGCGGAAGGAAACCTTACACCTGAGTAGTTTCTAATCTGCAGCGGTCTAGTACCCCCAGATGTAGATCTTCAAATCAAGAAAGACATTTTCGACCCTATAAAAATGACATACTTTAGTGGAGTCAACGATACGTATCGTACCGAAGATTCTGTAAAAGAATTCTATGATGCCGTAGCTAGTAGCAAGCTAGATATGGAGTTGGTAAATTTTGATGGAGTGCATAGGGTTTTTGTGGAGGGGGTAGTTGAGAGACTTCTAGATAATTAGATTTTTAGACTGCTACAGTTTTGAGATGAATTTACTTTTGAAAAAAACCTGAATTAGAATTATACTCATCCTCAAACAGGTCCAAATATTCCCAAAAGGCACCCACCGAGTCACTTGAAATAGATCTAAATATGGCGAATAATTCACCTTCATTACTTTCCCAAATCTTTTTGTTCTTTTGACTCACAAAATATTTAAAACTCTCATAAGTAATCCAGGGATTAGAACTTGATTCTTCATATACATAAGACTCTGTATACCCCCTCATGTAACTAATTAGCTCTTCATTAGTTCCTGATGGCAGATATAGGTTTTTACCTCTTTTAACATATTTCAACCAACTAAAAATATCATTTCTTCGAACATTTATCTCAACAATTTCCATACAACTAAAATTCTTTAAGGCTCAAATCCAAACTCCTTACTGAGTGTGTCAAAGCACCTACAGAAATATAGTCCACTCCTGTTTCTGCATAGCTTCTTATAGTTTCTCCTGTAATACCTCCACTGGCTTCTGTTTCGCATTTTCCATCCACTAACTTTACGGCTTCCACCATTAGTTCTGGAGTGAAATTATCAAACATTATTCTATCCACCAATCCAGTATCAAATGCTTCTTGCACTTCTTTCAGGTCTCTTGTTTCCACCTCTATTTTGATGTTTTTACCTTTGGAGTTTAGGTACTCCTTAGTGCGAGTAACACCACCGGTTATTCCACCCGCATAGTCGTTGTGATTATCTTTGAGCATCACCATATCCCAAAGTGCAAAACGATGATTTACTCCACCGCCTACAGTTACTGCATACTTCTCGAAGGTGCGTAGACCGGGAGTGGTTTTACGAGTATCCAATAACTTGGCATTCGTTCCCTCTATTTTCTTTACAAGATTATTTGTGACAGTTGCTATACCGCTCATTCGCTGTATAAAATTGAGCATCAATCGCTCAGCCTGAAGTATACTGTGTACACTTCCTTTTACTGTAAAGGCTATATCGCCAAACTTGACCCAAGTACCTTCTTCTATTAATTGAGTAAAAACTACTGAATCATCTATACGATGCATTATGTGCTTTGCCAAATGCATTCCACAAAGTACTCCTTCATCCTTAACCAGCAGTCTAGCTTGTCCTACTGTGCCACTTGGAATAGAACCAATACTGCTGTGGTCTCCGTCCCCTATGTCCTCGGCAATAGCTAAATCGATTAGTTGCTTTACGAATGGATCATTAAAATTCATTGCTCAAAATTAAGGATTGAGATATTGAAAATTAAGATTAATGATTGTTATTTTCGAAGGGTGGTACATTTACTATCTAAGGAGTTTTCTCTGATCAGTGAATTTTTACGTGAATTGCGAGATAAGGATATTCAGCAAGACCGTGCAAGGTTTCGTAAAAATATAGAACGAATAGGACAAATAGCTGCTTATGAAATAAGTAAAAATATGGAACACGACCTTCATTTCACAAATACTCCTTTAGGCATTGCCAAGGTTAAAAAAATGAAAGAACAGCCTATTCTCGCTACTATTCTAAGAGCCGGGTTACCCCTTCAGCAAGGATTAAATCATATGTTTGACCAAGCCGATCTTGCCTATATTTCAGCTTACCGAAAACATACCGATGAAAATGATCATAGTAAATTTGAAATCAAACTTGAGTATGTAGCCACGCCAGATATCAATGACAGAATACTTATAATCTGTGACCCTATGCTCGCCACTGGTCAGAGTCTGGTGCAGACATACGAAGCATTTATGAAGAAAGGAAGTCCAAAAAAAGTATATCTCGTCGGAGTAATAGGAAGTAAACAAGGGGTAGATTTCGTCACCAAGAGCATCCCAAATACAGACCTATGGATAGGTGTTGTAGATGAGACGCTTGATAAAAACGGCTATATTGTTCCCGGTTTAGGTGATGCAGGCGACTTGAGTTTCGGAACTAAAGTGTAAATAGAAGAATTAAATAACAAAATCAATTCATAATCAATGTCTAAAAATATTTTTTTTGACCTGGATCATACCATCTGGGACTTCGAGGCGAACGCCACAGAGACTTTAAAAGAGCTCTACGACTTGTATCAGGTTCAACTTATTTCACCGAAAACCAAAGAGGAATTCGTATCAATATATACTCGTGTGAATGATGGGATTTGGAAATTGTACAGGCAGCATAAAATCACTAAAGCTGAATTGAGATCACAGCGGTTTATAGACACTTTCAGAGAAATGGATGTCTACGAGCAGGACATTCCTAAAAACATCTGGGATAAGTATCTTGAGATATGCCCTACCAAAACTATTTTGATACCTAATGCAAGAGAAACATTAGACTACTTGGCAGGAAAATATTCACTACATCTCATAACAAACGGATTTGCTGAAACTCAACGTAGAAAACTTAAATACTCAGATTTGGGAAAGTACTTCGACTCCCTTACGATCTCGGAAGAAGTAGGTAAGCAGAAACCTCATCCACTTGTGTTTGAAACTGCATTGAGCAATGCCAAGAGCAGTCTAAAAACTAGCCAATATGTAGGGGACAATCTAGAAGCAGATGTAAAAGGTGCTATAAATAGTGGATGGAAATCCTTTTGGTATACACAAGACAGCTCATTATTTCAGCACGAAGACTGTACCCCACTCAATGATCTTAGTCAATTGAAAGAGTATTTTTAACATCCAGACAACCTTAAGTATTCATTCCAGTCCCAAGGACTAATTCCCCACCAACACCCTTCAAAATTCCACTGTTGGATAAAGAGTAAGATAGATACGGCAATTCCCACAAATAATATAACTGTCAAGGTTTTTCTGCCAAGCATATTCAGTCCAAAGGCCATCGGCAAAGCAAAAAATGCCAAATGCTCGGTAAATCCTCTATTGCCAAATCCACAGCCAAGGGTCGGAGACCACCACGCTGCATACGTCAATGATATCACTAGGAAAAACACAAAATACGACAATGCTGATAAGTCAAAATGCCTTGCCATTTTATAAACTCCATAAAACACAAGAAAGAATAATGGACTGTAAATGAATACTCCATTATGGAGTGCAAACCAAAAAGTACCCAACTTTAGATTATGGATATTTGAGAAAGTCTCGTTAGAATAGCTGTCTGCTAACCATTGACCGTAAGAATAATTATAGTACAAGCCTTGCAACGCTAATGGCAGGATTGCTAAAAACAATCCTAGAAGTACCGTTTTGATTTCCACCTTTCTCAAAACAACACCCCACGAAGATCTGAAGTGATATAACAAGTACGTGATAGCTATAGACACAAACATTAGATTCAATGGTCTGAGAGCAACAATAAATCCAAAAGCAAGCATCAACAAAATGGTGTCACTCCTTTTCACCTCTTGACTACAGCCCACTTTACAGATTAGGTATTGAATCAGTGAAAAAACGCTGAAGGAGAAGACGTGGGACATTCCAGAATCTCGAGTACAGTAGTATAAAAAATTGGAACAGAAAACGACCAAAAGGATTACGCCAAAGCTTACTTTCTCAGAAACACTAAAATAGCGAACTAGTGTCAGAAATAAAAGTATCAATCCGACCAAGCCGTAGAATAGTGTGCTATAGTTAAGTGCTATATGTTGTGCGTCCGTGTAACCCAAAAATCTAGTCTCTCCTTTGAAATAATCGTAAGCAGCTGCAACACCAAAAAATGGACTGTGGAGTATTGCTACTCCTATCGGATATTTTGTTACTATCTTGTCCTCATTGAAATAAAAACCTGTACCAGTCAGTGTATCTATACGTGCAGGCATATTATCCGCTTGCATGTCATAATAAAAAAAAGCAGGCAGATATACTTGATACCCAGCTTTATCTGAGAACAGTTGTGAGTGATAATCGAAATTTGGGTGTCGGGAATGTCTATTTAGACTTACAAATAGCAGAAACCCAGTGAGGACTACGAAGTAAATCTTGTACTGCTTAGACATCAGGTTACAAATATGAGATTATTAATGATGTGAACCTTAGTCTAAGGCAACAACTACTTCCTATTCATCATTAACCAAAGCTTGTCTTTAAGTTGTAAGATATTTTTACCTGAAACTGCAGATATAAAGGTGACATAACAGTCAACATCTATATCTTCAAGCAAAGCCTGCTCTAGCTCGTCATCTAGCATATCGCTTTTAGTTACAGCTAAAATCCGGTCTTTAAAAAGCAATTCTTTATTGAAATGTCCCAATTCCTTCAATAGGATCTGATACTCTGCACTGATATCCTCACTATCCGCCGGAATCATAAAAAGTAATGCGGCATTACGCTCAATGTGCCTCAAAAATCTGTGGCCAAGTCCTTTACCTTCACTTGCACCTTCGATTATTCCGGGAATATCTGCCATCACAAAAGACTTGTAGTCTCTGTACTTTACAATACCAAGGTTTGGTGTAAGTGTAGTAAAAGCATAATCGGCAATTTCTGGTTTAGCCGCAGAGACGACAGACAGTAATGTTGATTTGCCGGCGTTTGGTAATCCGACCAATCCAACGTCCGCAAGGACTTTAAGTTCTAGAATAAACCATTGCTCTTTTCCAGGTTGACCGGGTTGAGCGTATTTTGGAGTTTGATTGGTTGCACTTTTGAAATTAGCATTTCCCAATCCTCCTTTACCTCCTTTAAGAATTATTTCTTCTTGTCCATCTTCAGTGATTTCTCCTATCACTTCGAATGTTTCCGGGTCTTTCACCACAGTACCTAAAGGCACTTCCACAATCTGATTTTTCCCACTTTTCCCAGTCTGATGTTTCTTTTTCCCAGGAACACCATCCTCACAATACACGTGACGTTTGAATTTCAAGTGCATCAAAGTCCATAGCTGAGAATTCCCCTTAAGGATTATAGATCCACCTTTACCGCCGTCTCCCCCATCAGGACCACCTTTTGCATTGAGATTGTCTCGGAAGTAACTGTGACTACCTGCACCACCCTTACCACTTCTACCACATATTTTGACGTAGTCTATAAAATTCTGGTTACTCATGGCGGATGTGTTAAGAGAAAGCTAATTACTCCCTTTCAGTTTGGTTTTTGGAATCGATAGCATGCGTCAGTCTATAAAAAATCTCTTCAACTGTACCCATTCCGTGAACACCCACATATTTTTCTTGATCAGAATAAAAAGATGCCAAGGGAGAAGTCTCCTCCGCATATACTTTAAATCTGTTTCTTATGGTATCCTCATCTTGATCATCTATACGCCCGCTAGTCTTTCCTCTTTCAAGTAAACGTTTCACTAGTTCATCTTCTTCCACTTCTAAAGATATCATCATAGATACCGCAGTATCTAGTTCTGTGAGAGTGGAGTCAAGAACTTCTCCCTGTGCAATAGTTCTAGGGTAACCATCGAAAATAAATCCATTTTCATTCATTTCCCTACTGATGAAATCTTTGACCATGTTGTTAGTCACCTCATCAGGGACAAGCTCTCCCTTGTCTATGAAACTCTTTGCTAGTACCCCAAGTTCAGTTTCATTCTTTATGTTGTACCTAAATACATCCCCTGTAGATAGGTGAACAAGATTATATTCTTCAATTAACTTTGCACTCTGAGTGCCTTTTCCTGCCCCTGGAGGGCCAAATAGAACGATGTTTAACATTTATCTTCTTTGTTGGGGGGGCAAAGGTAAATACTTTTAACAAGAGTATTGAATTTACTTCTTGTCAAAAGGTTTGATCCCGATTCTAATTAACTGCTTATTTGCGAAATTGTTAAGCTCTGGAGCAAGATTGAATCTATAGCAAGAAATTAAAAAGATGAGACAAAACAACCCAGAGAATAAGAATAAATTGATTAAATGAAGTTCAAGTCTTGGTAATACCGAAAGCACCAAATAAGTAAAGAATGCAATTGAAGGTATGATCAATGTCTTCATTACAAAAGGATCCATGTGATATTTATATTTCAGAAAAAAGTATTTGAGTAGATTGAAAATAATCACAGAAATAAGCGTTGCATACCCACTTCCCTCCAGACCATACAAAGGTATAAACAAAAAATTCAGACCTACATTTACTGCAGCGGTAACCAATAGAAACCAAAGAAGGTATTTATAACTCTTGGACATTGATAGTATCTGGCTGTTCAGTCCAGCTCCTACATCAATGATCTTAGCAATACACAAAAGAAATACTATTCCTTTTGCAGATTGGAATTCATTACCCTTAGGCATTAGAGCAAACAAATCATCAACCACCACCCAAAAGGAGAAAAATAAACACATTGAGAGGACTAATAAGGTTGATGACGAGCTGGTATAAAGTTCATTAATTTTCTTTAAATTCCAATTTGACCAATCTTCTGAGATTATAGGTGTGCTTATTCTTGAAATTAGCCCATAAGGTATGGCAACCGCATTAGCTATAAACAAGCTCCAAGCATATAGCCCATTTTGGTAGGTGCCTAGTATTCCTGTTATCATTACTACATCTATCTGATTTACCATTGTACCTCCAATACCAGTAAAAACACTAAATAAAGCGAAAGACCAGATTCGCTTTAACTTAAGATTTAATCTAAACTCTGTGAGTGAAAAGGTGAAATTAAGCCTATCTCTATTCCTTACATAGAGGTAAAAAAATATCAGTAGTACTAGGTAATAAAAAAATAAACATAGTAATAGATCTTCAAAACCTAAAATTTCAAAGTAGTATACACCTCCTAATGCAGGAAGTATAAACTTAATTAGTTGCTCTAAAAAAGACGGGATAGCAATTCGTTTATGGATTGCTGCTAAAGCTCTGAATAAAGCTAAAAAGGGTAGAATCGACGCTATAGCAAATAGTATCTGCAAAGAGTGCTTTGAAACAGTGTTTGAATTCTTGTGGTAGTAATCATAGATGTCTTGCTGAAAGACATAACCTAAAATGACAAAAAAACCTGTACTCAACATGACAACCAAGAACATCATCCCATACAGAGCTCGTTGACTTTTGGTTGAATTATATTCAGCATAGAATTTGATTATTACTGAGGTAAAACCTACTAGGAGAAATGGAGTAAAGAAACTAGCTGTCTGCAGAACAAACTGAATTTCTCCGTATTCATTAAGTTTGAACACATATGGGTAAATAAGGATATTATTAATAACACCCATCAATATCCCTAAATATGTGAAGGTAGCAGCTTTAAAAGATTGTCTTGCAATAAGTCCCATTAAATATCTAATACAAAGTAGCTATAATTCTAAAGGAATACTTATTTAAATTAGATATAAGTTTAGTTTTCACCTCTCAATTGAGCAACAGAACTCCTAGACACACTTAATAGGTTAGCTATCTTGAAAGAGTTGACCTACTAGACTGCGAAGATCATAAGGGCCTACTATTCTAGGGTTATTCTGCAATCGCTCTATATTTACACTACGGACAATATCATCTATTTCAGACTTTTTAATTTCAAGCAAAGATAAATTTCTCACAAGTCCAATCTCATCACACAATGAATCAATATAATCTTTTGCCTCCGCAGGCGAATCACAGCCTAATGCGTTTGTGAGTTTACTTAAGCTACCTTTTACGTAATCCAAACTAGTTGCATTCATACAACTTGACTCAGTAACCTCAGAGTTAAATATTAAAAACTCTGAAAGTGACAATGCAACCGCGTGTCCGTGAGCTAAGTTATGATTTGTTGTAAAATAATAGGAAAGTGCATGAGGACCAGTTGTCTTTGTAAGATTTATTGCTTTACCAGCTAAATTTGCAGCATGCAACATCCCCTCTCGAGACTCTGAATCTGAATTATTTACAACTCTAGAGAGATATTTACGACATAGCTCAATAGCTTCTAATGAGTATTTTCTTGACTCATTCGTACTGTTCACATTCCAAAGTGACTCTATCGCCTGGCTAAACGCATCAAAACCTGAGCACGCGGATAAATATGGACTCATAGAGCTTGTTAATCGATAATCAAGTACGCATAAATCCGGCTTTAATTCTTGATGTGCGACTGATTTTTTTTGACCACCAATATACACAACTGCAAAATGTGTTGCCTCGCTGCCAGAACCTGCAGTTGTAGGTATCGCTATTAATGAAATATCTGATTTGTAGTCTTGACCTAACTCAAATATTCTGTCTTTGTCGCCACGTGTATGAGCCAAGGCTTTAATTAGCTTCGCAATATCTATTGTACTACCGCCACCTAAAGCTATAATTACAGAAGCCCCACTTTGCATAAATTCTTGAAATCCTTTCTGTGCATCCTCTATCTGGGGATTTTTTTTAAATTCGTTAAACACCCCAACAACCAGAGTTGAACGGATATTAGATTCAATCCATTCTTTTGCTCCTGAATGAACAAAAGATTTCTTTCCAGTGACTAAGAAAACATTCTTACCCTCCGTTAAAGAATAAAATTTTTCAATCTGTTCCATTCTGAACGAATTTCATGAAGTTAACCTTATTATCTGATGGGGCTATTCTAGGTCTACCTAAATCAGATCTAGCACCGATAGAAATATTAACCTCGATAAACGCTGGTTTAGCTAAGTTCTTCAAAGCACTTTTTATAGTTTCTTCCAAATTATTGGCATCTGAAACTGATGAGATATAGCCATAACCAGAAGCTTTGGCAA
>ENA-UZWV01007223-UZWV01007223.1-metagenome-genome-assembly--contig:-Day-3-1m-contig-7223_pt1 | contig 11856 bp, 30 predicted proteins | sample MGYA00260342_ERZ794902 | MGnify/ENA metagenome assembly ERZ794902
GCAGTACGGCGTAAGTCCATAGCTGTAAGCTCTCTAGGTAGATTAGCTTCATCCAGTACCTCATTGATAAGTAAGGATATTTCACCCTTATCGTAGGGTGTGTATGCACCTGCCCTTGGCTTAACTCTAGGTGCTACATATTCCTGGAATCCAAAGTCTTCCTTCTGTTGTTTCAACATATCACACAACCCATTAGATATGGGTAGATGTATCTCAGCATTACGTTTACTTTGTGTCAGGTCTAAGCGACACTGATCTAAGTCTAAGGTATTCCAAGTCATAACTCTCATGTCACCTATGCGTTGACCCCAATCGTATGCCATGTGTACAATAAGACTAATGCTACGCCATCTGAAGTCACTGTAACCTGTCTCAAGAAATGTTTTGATCTGATCTCTACTCCAGTACACACGTCTCTGTTTAGTAGCCTTGGTTTGTACCAGTGATACTGGGTTGTGTATCATCACATCCTGTCTCATGGAATACTTCCAAGCAGCAGACAATACAGCTTTACGATAATTTGCAGTGCGTACACCTATGTTAAGCCATTGATCATATGCTTGTGTAAGATGTCGTACTTTAAGATTAGTACAACGATAGTTACCAAGGGTCTTGCCTTCAACAAGTGTATTAACAACAGAGGCTAGATGTATTTCATAATCCTTTTGAGATGCACCAGATAGCCTAGCAAAAGCAGGTGATACAAGATAGAACTCTACAATGTCACACAACTTAGCGTTACCCTTGGGTACTTTCATATTACTTACCTCTCGCGTTTTTGTACCAGATATATAAGAACCCACCAAGATAAGCTACAACTATGGTTAATGGTAGTAGATGCATTGATATGTTACTACTCATCATTTTCCTCCTGCCATTCTTGGTAGCACACATACTCACCATCTAAGTCAAACTCTTCTATCAACTCAGTAGGTATACTATCTTTCCAATCCTCATTGTTGAACTCAACAGAATAGGTATTGTTTATATCTAAGGTACTGTCGTACTCACCTATGAAACCTATTCCTGGCTCATAGTAGGATGCTTCGATGCTGATACCTAATCTATCAGAGCCTATATCAAATGCACCTGTAGGTGGACTCCATGCACTATCAAATCCTAGGTGTAGATTAGATGTCTTACCATCTTCAAACAGACTAACATGCTGAACGTCTACTTCCCACTTGGTATTCCATGTAGAATTAGCTACACCATAATCATATTCACCTATAGGTGCTAGGTGTTCCAGTAGTCCACCCCTATCTGCCGCTTCTTTGATAGCACTTAATACTTTTACATCGCCTGTAATTACTAACCTATTCTCACACCAGTTGGGCATTATGTATCTCCCTTGTTCATCATCCACACACGCCTGTTATCTTGATCTACCTTACGAGTAACAACATGACACCCTATCTTCTTAGCATGGGTGTATATACTAGCTAGTGCAGCACGTTTTACTACTACGCTATCGCCTACCTTCATGTGCTGTAGTAGTGCTTCATAACCTTTGTTGGGCGCACCCCTTCCATCTTTAGTTGATGGTAAGGGTATGTTCTTCTCAATCATAAATGCCATTATGCATTCTCCTCTTCTATCTGCTTAAAGATATTTGCTAACCTAGTAACACTTTCTTTAGGTAGAGTTATTTTCTCATCCCAACTCTTAACTATCATACCACCATCGTCTAAGATAGTAGCAGTCCACTCAGGTGTTAGTTGTACTTCCATTATACGTTCTCCTCTACTAATGTGTAACGTGTGTATCTTTGGTTTGTAACTGGATGCCTTCCTGCTATGCCATCAATACGATAGCCTGACTTACGCAGCTCAGAGATGCGCTTGGGGAAAGACTGTATGCTATAGTCTAGCAAAGCTTCGCGTAAGGTTAGACCCTTAGATGCACGAAGGTGCTTGAGTATCATAGTGTGTTGAGACATTTTCTTGTTTGTATTTTTCATATTTATATTCCTCTATGTTATATTATGTGTAAGATATATTATTAGTTTTAGTGTTAGTCAATGTTACTAATATGTCACGTTACATATTTGCAACACCTAGTTCTATAGGTATCTCTACAGTCTGAGCTTCGTAGTCGCACTGGCTGCAATACTTTCTTCTTCTATTACTTGGGTAGCCAAGCTTATGATAAGGTCTAGTATCTATGGTACGCATCTTAGTAAAACAGCAGGGACAATGTGTAACTACTGTATCCTTCCACCAAGGTTGTTTACTCTCTGCCATTAAACTATACCTTATCCACTTCAAATGCCCATCGTAGGCTATGCCAAGCACTCTCTAGTTTAGCTACGTCACTCATGTATAAATCATTACAGTCTTTGATCATCTCTAGACAACTAGCTACACTCTTTTGTATTTCCTGTATAGCTTCTCTCTGTTCATCAGACATTTGCTTCAGAACCTTCTGGGTTTTCATCTGCTTTTTAACTCTAGCTTTTTCCCATTGTGTATGCTTACTCATATTATATTCCTCTCTCTATGTTATCTTCTATAAAAGCAAAGCCACCGCCATTGCCTTCCTCATCTTGTGATATTACAAATCGTACTTCCTCTGAGCCATTGGTTAGTGTGAATACTGGAAAGGGTTTATCATACTCAAAAGTACCATCTTCAAAGTGAAAGTCCTGGATTTTACAACCCACTAATTGTCCATAGTATTTTTTCATATCCATATCTTAACTCCATACCATAGTTAATACTAAACTAAACACAGACAATATACCTATGACTGCGAACCCTAATACTGACCACACAAATGTGGTGGCTAGTATTTCTTTTCTTTTTTCTTTACGCTCATGTTCTGTCACGTCAAAATATTTATTATCCATTACTGCATCCCTAACTTATCTGCTAATTTGTCTAATGTTTTCTTGCCTTCATCAGTCAGGCTATCGTATTCACTTGCCAAATCACCAACTAATTCTCTCAATTCATTTTGTTCTTCTCTACTCATTACTTTATATCCTCTACATTATTAATATTTTTTGTTTTTACACGTTTAAAAAGTCTTGCTACATCTATTCCCATGTTCATTATAATTTCCTCGTTTGCTTTAACTTCTGCTGTAGCCTCGTTTGTAGCTTCAACATAAAAAGTATATTCAATATCAGAGTGCGGTGTGTAGCTTACTGCATACTGTTTATTCATGATCATCTCCTTCATCATTACACCAACAGCAGGGTTCGTCACTTGGGTATTCCCTGCACCAACAGCATAGCTTATTTAGTATTGCTCTCATTTGTTATTCCTTTCCTTTACCCATTGTCTTTTAAGATTATTCTGCCTACCACCTTTAGCACCAGTGACCTGCCTATTCTTTTGTTGCGTCCAGAGATCACCCTCTTTGTAGGTACGCATATTGAATACCTCACGCATCCTTTTATTCTCGGCTGCACACACTCTCAGGTGTGCAACTCTCAGTCTTTCTTCCTGATCTAACATTACATACCTGCCCTTACAAAAGCTTCAAACGTTTTAGGGAATACATCTTGTGTAGTATCTAAGTAGCGTTCATATCTCTGACCATCTTCTGTTAAAGGTGAATGTTCATCATAGATAAACTTACCCTCATCATTTAGCGCAGGGATTTTAGTTCTTTGTTCAGTCATTTTATATTTCCTCCTCAAATGTACCTTCAAACATGAAGTTCAAATCACTTGTATCTATTATCTGTTGTAACTTATACCTTAACTCTTGATGCAAAGTGTCGGGGTCAGTTTCTTTAGGTGCTTTTACACTTATTATATTATCCAAAGTAAAATCAAAACTTATATTCATATTATATTCCTTTCAGTATGTGTGCTATGACATCGACAGTCCAACCATTGCCTAGCATTTTGTAGCGTTGGGTATTTGATACGCCTTCAGTATATCCGTCAGGCACAGTTTGTAAGCGTTCACATTCCAGAGGTGTTAGCTTACGCCAAGACATATTCTCTACAAGAATGCTATCCTTGGTTACTGTAGTGAGACAATTAGTTTTATCATCATCTCTAACCTCGATCATCTGTTTGATAGGGATAGACTTATCGTTATCCTTACGAGTACCACTAGCGTCTAGCCTACGCCCTACCATACGCGCACCCTTCACTAATACTTTAGGCTCTAAGTTACCACCACTGGACGCGCATAGACTAGGTGATTTACCTTCGGCTGCGTACACCCTTCTCACATAGTCATGTCCCTTTAGATCAGCATCGCCTACATGACACATCTTATCGTCACTAAAGACTAACTGTCTGCGATGCTTCTCGAAGTATGACTTGAGATTACCACCCTTGAAGTAGTTAGCATCTAGACAATGTGATTTAGTTCTATCAGTTAATCCATCTTCAAGTATATCCTTTAAGACAATGCCACGATCTTTTGGCTGTTCGATACCCTCAATGTTAGTCCAGTAAAACCGCTTACGATTTTGTGCTGATACCAATGAACTATTGATCAAGTATTTATTGACGTTGGGCAAAGCTTGCTCAGTATGGTGCGTGATATACTTCTCAAAAGCATTAGACATTCTAACATTTTCCATCAGGTATTTCGCATTAGGATTACATTTCATAACGTGTTTCATTATGTCTAGCATCACCCAGAATAGTTGACCTCTAGGGTCGCGATCACCCTGCTGTTGACCTGCTACTGACCATGCTTGGCAGGGAAAACCACCCATAACAATGTCAATAAATTGCCAATCAATATCCCACTCACGCCAATTATTTATATCACCTAGCTGAATAGTATCAGGATAGTTTTTCTGCGCTATCTTAATAGCATATGGGTCTTTCTCAGAGGCATAATATTTAGCCACGTCTATACCTAACCTATCGCGTATAGCAATTTGACCTGCTGATGTACCATCAAATAAACCTAGTACATATTTACCTTTAATGTCTTTATTCATTCTATATTCTCCTCAATTATTCCAGTGACATGATCATATATACTGTTAAATAATTCTTGTGCATTTTCAGTATAGACCTGATCGCCATTTTCAGCCGTTACATATACATCCTGATTAATCACAATCTGCAACCATTCGTCAGCAATTTCAGATGCTAGTGCTACTACATTTACATTAGCCATTATTTATTCTCCTTTTTCCATACATCCTTTATGCTTACAAAGTTTAATACCTCTGTAAAATTATCTGTTGCTAGTAGTTCTTCTGGAATGTCCAGAGTATTACCGCTTGCATAGTTGTCACTAAACACTGTGAACCTAGGGTTTAGATTGTCCATAGTAGCACAACCATTCCATTCTTTAGAGTTGATTAAACGCTCCGACTTCAAGTGACTATCAATATAAATTATAAACCCATTGACATACCAACTAGGCAAAACATCATGATGATAGCCGTTATATTTCCAAGCTTTAGGTATACTCAAATCAGTTATATAAGTTGACCAATCCATATTTTTTCCTAACATATTTATTAATACAATAACTATTTTATTTTTTAAGAGATGTCAACAAATCTTTTTTGATATATTTTATATCCATATCATAAACCTCACGCGATAATTCAATCAGCGTTTTAGCTTGCACCAATGTTAAATTATTATCATAGGCAAATTTTGTAACTGATATATAATTGTTTACCCAATCCAGATAAATATCTTTTAGCTTTAAAGAATAATCCATTTTGTTTATCCGTTTCTATATTCTTGTTTGTCCCAACAATCCAAAGCTTCTGCCTTAGTCATATCACCCCAACGCATTGCGTCCTCAATCCATTGCCTTTTGAAATCGCTCCAATGTTTTTCATTATCCATTTTGTTTAATCCCTATCTAAGTTTAATATTATTTAGTGACACTCAAAAGAATGCCACCAATAAGATTAAACTTTCCACAAATCATCTATATGTTTTATAACATCTAGATTAGCTTTTTTCTGCCTATCACTTGCGTCATAAAAATAAGTTTCAAAATATTTTATATACCTATCACGCGCATGATCAATATCATACTGAAAACCCGTTTGTTTTGCTTGTTCTAAAGCATCACTATAATAAGAACAAACTGAATTAATCTGTTTCATATTAATAGAAGCTTTTTTTCTAGCCTCTAATAATTCTTTAAACTTATTATGTTTCATTTTGTTTAATCCTTTTTTGGTTTAATATTATTTAGTGATACCCTAAAAGATACCACCAATAATATTAAATTCTTCTATTAATATTTCTTAACCATTTCAACAATAGTATCAACACCATTGTTTAGCGTGTAACATAAGCGACAATCTTTGCATTTTTGTCCCGTACAATTCTGTCTATCTTTATGTTCATGCTCTAGCACATTGTTGAAAGTTCTATCAAAATGCTTTGGTGGTTTTGCCATGATAGTAGAAACTTTTTGGTTAGAATATATCATGATAAAGTTTTTCGGTTTTTCCCTAGTCTTAAAATACTTAGCTATTAAATCATTGCGTTTTGTCCACAAAGCAAAGTTACAATGAGGATTTTTCTTTGCAATCCTTACAAGGTTTTCTAGATGTGTAAGATTTATCAATTCGCCGTGAGCATTGAACCTAAAGAATGCATCTAATATTGTAGGCAAAAACTCTGGATCAATAACCTTGTTAGCTAATGCTTCACTATTTCTTTGCAAAGCTGGTTGCATATTTTTACGATAGCTTTTTAACATTGTATGCGAATAACATTTTGTACAAATATTATCTTTGCGAGTAGATGCATTCTGTTTGATACAATATTCATTAGTCATTGTATTAGTTGAGATAGCTTTAAAACCATCGAGTTTTCCCGTCATTTTAGAGATGTGAACTAATGGAAAGTTTGACATTTCAGTAAATCCTTTTGTTAAAGTTTAGAGTTAATTCTACAAGTAGCACTTGTTAAAATGCTACTACTAAAATTATCATTAGATGCATCTAGCTATATTGATTGCTTTATAAGCTTTAGCACTTGCATCTAATGCTAGACCTAATTGAGAAAGCTTTTTTATTGCTTCAATTTGTTCAAACCTAGATGCAAACTTTGCCTCGTTTAAATTGTTTGAAGCTATCCAATATTGCTGTTGAAGCTTTTGAAGTTGTTCGTTTGCATTATCTGTTAATGCTTTTGCGGTATCTTGTATTTGGTCTGCTGTTTTGTTTGTCATTTTTATATTTCCTTTTCTAAGTTTTTATAGGCGTTAGTAATTGCGTTTGCATCATCAGTTGTCTTGATAATCTTAATATGTTTCTTTTTAGTATCATAATGTGAAAATTCTATTTCCGTTTTTAATGATGCTTTTGTGTAATCGCCAAATTCATCAAACCAAGTTTTAGTATCAGTATCATAAACGAATAATATATAATAAGGTTTAGTTTTCATATTCAAAATTTCCTATATGTTACAATTAATTATCAATACATTTTTCTTAATATTAATTTACACAAAACGCAATGCATTTATTTACACATTATAAAATTATATTAAGCTGCATACACATATGCAAAATATTGAATGTGTTATTTAGGTTTTTTTTTTGTTATACTATATAATGCATTAAAAAAGTATTAGCATTCATGTTGAAAATTAACCCGTGAGAAGCTTTAGGTTCTGCCGTGTGGTTTAGCCTATGGGAATAGCCTAAAGGCCGTCAGTGACGTGTTCACTTTTGTTCCAACTAGATAGTTTAATATTGAACTATATTACTTGATGATAATGGTTTAATGTTGAACTATATATTTAACTGGATAGTTTAATAGTGAATGATATTTATAGGGGTATGGTAAAAATGCAACACTTTATGGGGTAGTGATATTTATGCATCCCTGTTGNNTTAATTGAAGCTGTATCAGTGCTTTTATGTAGTAATTACAGTAACTTAGCAGTGTTTTGACCTCCAGAAATAACTATTACTATTATTTTTAGAGGGGTAGGGGCGTGAACCATGGGGGGTTGGGGGGTACGTATATATGTATAAACACACAGAAGTGAATTTTAGCTTAGGTCCCCTCGTATACGTACAAGCATAAAAGTACAACAAACTGGAAAAACTTACACAATAATACAAATTAGGGCTTGACTAGGGTGTTTTTATGAGTATAACTGCGGAGCAGGAGCAATACAGTTACACTTAAGTGTTTTAACTCTTAATAAAGTAATATATATTAATAAGTTAAACTAAGATAAAGTTTTTACTTGTAAGTGTTACTGTGTTGCTGTATACTAATACGTATGTAACACACATAAAAGTAACAAACATAAGTGTTACATTACTGTACGTGGCGTATATTGTGTGTATTTCCTCCTCATGTCTCCTCCCTCCTGCATGTAATTGCGTCACGTACCTCTTTCCTTAGAAAAAAGTATTGACAATGCGTAATAAAAGAATACAACTATACGCATCAGAGAATGTTATAGAAGAGTTTTACGATGCTATAGCTAATAATGATGCAAAGAAACTACAGCGTGTACACATTCCTAAGTCTGATGTATTTTATGTAAGAACAGCTATAGAATCAGACACTGGTGTAAGATACACTCTAGATCATGTAGAGAGAGCTATGTACCTTGAGGGTCACCTCACTAGATACGAAGTATTAGATCCTGATAGAAAACGTGACAATGTGGGTTAAGCTAATCCTATTTGTGCTACTAGCAGGATGTACCACTATAACCTATACAGCATCCTGTCGTGTCGATGATGACGTATGCCAGAGAAACCAAAATGCTCAGACACTTGCTATTATCGGACAGGAAGACGCAGCTCTACAGCTACTATGTGAAGATAGTACTATTCGTAACAGTTTTAGGGACGAGTGTAGGAGCGAATGATGTTACTGGTGATTTCAGTAATAACTACCAGGATTCAAACGTTGACAGTAACAACACTGATGAGACTGTAACGAATAACTATAATGCTACGGGCGCTGGTTCAGCTGCACCTGTAATGTCAGCAATAGCCCCTACTATGATGGGTGGCGGTGGTAACGACAGTTGCTTACTACCAAGTTCAACTGGGATACAGGTAAGCATACTAGGTTTATCCTCAGGTACTATGACACAGGATAAGGCTTGTAACCGTAGAAAGAATGCTAGGCTCTTAGGAGCACCACAACAAGTAGGTGGCTTAGGGCTACAGGTGAGTGCTATATCTATTTTATGCCAAGATCCTATAGTGTTTAGAAGTATGATGTTAGCGAATACGCCATGCCCTATAAACGATAGTAAGACAGGGAAGCTGCTCATGGGAAAAGCGGCGATTAAGAAGTACAGAGAGAGTCCGACATTATATATTGTTGGGTATGAGACAGACCAAGAGTTTTGGAACACCCTGTTAAGGGTAGGAGAGGAAGATACAGATGAAGAAACAGTTGAAGATGATGCTCCTAAGCTCAGCCTTAGTGAGCGTTTCCGCACTAGCAAACGCAGAAGAGTATACGCTGACGGGGCAGGAAAAGATTGATGCACTCATAGCTTCTATCAGTGATATACAAGATCGTATAACTGAATCTTCTGTTATGACTGTAGGTGCTGTAGGTTATGCCGCTATTGGTGGTGTTATTAATGATGATACGTTTAACGATGGGCTTATTACATCATCTGAGTTGAATGCTTACCTAGATGCTAAAGAGCTTGTACTGAACCATGACTACGCTATAGCTGAAACAGCTGAGCAGATGTTTATGCAGGAACATGCGGCTAACATGAATAGCTTAGATACAGCAGTAGATAACTTAGCGGCTGCAACATCTATAGTTATGACAGCAGTATCTGTAACCAGTATAGCAGCTGAAGCTGATACTAAGCCTGAGCAAGTTGAATTGCAGGGTATGTTAGAGACAGATGCGTATAGCCTTGACACAGCAGAAGTTAACGAGTATAATGAAGCTGTAGCGGCTGTAGAAACCTTTGCTCAACAGGCTGGTGCTTATATGGCAGCTGCAAACAATGATGATCTAACAGCTACTGTAGATAGTTATGCTTCGGCTAACAACTTTATGGTAGGTAGCTATACAGCTATTACATATACTCAGAACATAGATGAGTTTGTAATAACCTGGGGTGACTCTAGTTTTGGTACAGGTTTCCAAGGATACCTAACACCAGATATGAAAACAGCTTCTGAGATATATGCTGCAGGTGAATACATAAATGAATATGGAGCAATGCCAACACAATGAGTTTTAGTATAGGTGGTTACAATATTAAAGGATGGATGATGGCAGTAGCTGTACCTGTCCTTTCAACTATATCAGGTGGTATATACTTTGGTTATGATACCCTAAACCGTTTCTATGGTGTAGAATCTGGTGTAGGAGAATCATTAGATAGTATAGATATACTAAACTCTAAGACAGGCACTATGGATAAACGTATAACATCCGTAGAGACTGTAGCCCAGCGCAACCTTACTGAAGTTAATAATGACTTGAGTAGTGAAATCATAACGCTAGACTCTTTAATCCTGACTAATGTACAAGAACTAGAAGGTAAACTCATAGTTCGTATACAGACGTTAGAACAAGCTATAGCTGATAATGATGTGAGAGGTCTAAACCAGAAGCTTGCTCAGTTAACAACTAACATGCAGCAGATACTTGAACAACAGAAGTTATTGCTAGACTTACGTAGTCAAGTAGATAAAGCTACAACTATAACAGATGGACTAGGTAATACTCTTGATACACTACAAACTGAAGTAGATGACATTTGGAAAGCCTATGACGAATTAGCGGATAACCCTTTATAATGGCTATTGAATACAGAGGAGAGAAGTTTGAAGGTTATAACAAACCCAAACGTACACCTAAACATCCTACTAAATCTCACGTAGTATTAGCTAAAGAAGGCGATACTATTAAGATGATTCGCTTTGGTGAGCAGGGTGCATCCACAGCAGGTAAACCTAAAGCTGGTGAATCTGATAGGATGAAAAAGAAACGTGCAAGCTTCAAGGCTAGACACGCTAAGAATATTAAGAGAGGTAAGCTATCAGCGGCTTACTGGGCAAACAAGGTGAAATGGTAATGGCAGCACCCAAACCTACAAACATGAAATTGTATAACCAGAAGAAAGCTCAGGCTAGAAAAAAGTTTAAGAGATGGCCCAGCGCGTATGCGTCTGCTTGGTTAGTAAAGGAATATAAAAAAGCTGGGGGTAAGTATAGTGGCACGACGAAAAACAAAGTCACGTAGTCAGCATGTTCTTGTAGGTCGTAGAGGATTTGCTAAGGGTGGTTTAGGTAAATGGTTCGGAGAGGAATGGACAGATGTTAAAACAGGTAAAAAATGTGGTAGGTCGGGTGTATCGGAAAGTGGTAGACCTTATCCTGCGTGTCGTCCCAAAAAAGTGGCGAGTAAAATAAGTAAAAAAGAAGCAGCTAAGAAGACAGGACCTGCTAAGGTTAACTGGTCTACTACTGCTTCTGGTAGAAAAAGGACCACATAATGGCAAAAGGTGTTCCACACTATTTCAGAGATGGTACTGAACATAAGGGCGGTATGCATAAGATGCCTAATGGTGATATGCATTCTGGCAAAACACATGGTAAAAATAGTAAGAGGTTGTATCACTTTAAAGAATTGAGTGCGACAGCAAAGAAAAAAGCAAGAGGACAATAGAATGGCTAAAGAAGACTACAAAGGACAGTTTAAAAGTCTGGCTAAAAGACTAGGCCCTGGCTACACTGTAAAAAAACTAAAAGATATGTCTGATAAAGATTTAGATAAACTAATAGCAATTGAAGATTATATGGATGAAGAAGTGGCTATTAGAAAAGGACTGAACAAGGGTGGTATGACTAAAATAAATAAAGGTATGAAAGCTCTTAAGAAAAAAGCACCAGCTGCTGCTAAGAAGATGGGTTACAGCTATGGTGGATCAGTTAAGAA
>ENA-UZWV01023407-UZWV01023407.1-metagenome-genome-assembly--contig:-Day-3-1m-contig-23407_pt1 | contig 11849 bp, 13 predicted proteins | sample MGYA00260342_ERZ794902 | MGnify/ENA metagenome assembly ERZ794902
CCCATTTCTCGCCAAGTGGTAGGAACTAATTTATTATTCAAACTAGGTCTTTCAACTCCATTATAGGTTGTTGGTTCATGATATTCATTAACAATTCCCATAGGAACAAGCATTAATCCTCCTCTTAAGTTAAAGTTATCAGAAACTCCATAGTTTAAAAAAGCTTGTTCGACATAAACTTCTTTGACGTGTTCAAACTCAATTTCAGTAATGAAAGAAACTCTATCATCAAATTTGTATGCGAATAACATCACTAATCTTTGAACATCGATTTCAGAAACTCCAGAATCTGGATCATTGTAAGTAATTTCACCATATCCACCAATAGTTAGTCCTGTAGCCATTGTTTGAAGACTTAATAACTGTTTTTCAGAACTATTTTGAGAAAAAACGGTAAAAGATATAAAAAGTAAAAATATAATTATTTGGTTTTTCATGTTATTTTTATTTAGATTAATTATAAATAGAGTGCAAACATAAGTGATAAAAACTTATTATACAAGCTTATTTTTAATTATTCTAAATAAGAATAGTAAAAATTTTAAATATTTATTTAAAATCATTAAACAACCTTAAAGCATGGTTGTAACAGGATTCAAAATTGAGTGAATTAATGTTGGTTTTTTTATTGATAGAATTAAAATAAGAAATCACTTTTTCAGTTGGTAAATTTCCCGTCAATTCATCCTTTGCCATCGGACATCCACCAAACCCTTGTATTGCTCCGTCAAATCGTCTACATCCGGCATTATAAGCTGAATCAATTTTTTTAAACCATTCATCGGGTTTAGTGTGAAAATGAGCACCAAATTCAATATGTATATAATTTGGAATTAAATTTGAAAAAATATTGTGTATATCATCTGGGTCCGCAGTTCCAATAGTATCAGAAAGAGATATTATTTCTATTTTTAAAGAACTAAGTTTTTCAATCCATTTTTCAACGATTTGATAATTCCATGGCTCTCCGTAAGGATTTCCAAAACCCATAGATAAGTAAACAATCAACTTCTTATTATTTTTTTCTGCTATATCTTTAATTCTCTTTAACTCTTCAAAAGATTCATTAATGTTTTTATTAGTATTTCTCATTTGAAAAATTTCTGAAATTGAAAATGGAAACCCAAGAAAACTTAATGATGAATGATTGCATGCGTCTAATGCTCCTCTTTCATTAGCTACAATAGCCAATAATTTAGATTTTGTATTTGAAAGATCTAAATTATCAATTATAAAAGCTGAATCACTCATTTGGGGAATTGCTCTTTTTGAAACAAAACTGCCAAAATCAACAACATCAAAGCCTACTGATAAAACTGATTGTAAATAATCTAATTTAATTTTTGAGGGAATCCATTGCTTTATTCCTTGCATTGCATCTCTAGAACATTCAACTATTTTAATTGAAGACATAGTATAAAATTAGTTTTTATTAACTAACTATCCAGTATACAATAAATATATATACCCCAATCTCCAATATATATATTTTATTGCTAATTAAATTATAGCCTCTTGAAAATGAGCTGAGTTTAGAAGAAAAAAGAGAAACCAACATAAAAACTAAAGTAGCTTGTATCCAAAAAATACCACCAAGTATCAAAAACTGAATTTCATTACTAAGATTTGAATGAAATAAAAAGCTTGGAAAAAAAGCTATAAAAAATAAACTAACCTTAGGATTTAATAAGTTCATTACTAAACCTTTAAAAAAGTCATTACTTGAATTGTTTTCAATATTTAATTCCTTTTTTTTATTCCTATTAATAAATGATACAGTAATTAAATAAGAAAAGTATAGTACTCCTAATAATTTTATAAAATTAAAAATATATTCATTTTGAGAAATTATTAATGACAAACCGATCGTAACAAAAAAAGTATGAATTAATAAACCAAAAGTTAAACCAAGGGAGGTCATTACAGCAGATTTCAATCCTTTTGATATACTTTGTGAAATAACATAAATAATATCAGGACCAGGTGATATTGTCAACAATAACGATGTTAAAAAAAAAGTTATTAAAACATCAACATCCATAAATAATTTATTGATTTTAAGATTGTAATTTAAGGTTTATAAATTATTTTTGCACAAAATTTATTAAAATGTCTTATATCCAACTTTTAGAAAAAAATTTATCGATAACAAGAAAATCTCTTATAAATCATAAACTTTATTCTAAACTTGATTCAAAACAAAAGCTTATTGATTTTATGGAAAGTCATGTTTTTGCTGTATGGGATTTCATGTCTTTAATTAAAGCTTTGCAGAAAAATTTAACATGTACAGATATACCATGGATACCTAATGAAAATCGTTTGGCTGGAAGATTGGTTAATGAAATAGTTTTAGCAGAAGAAAGTGATGTAGATTTAAATGGAGATCCAAAAAGTCATTTTGAACTTTACCTGGAATCTATGATTCAAATTGGGGCCAGCACAAAAAAAATTGAAGATTTTATTTCTGAAATCAAAAATTCAAAATCTTACACTAAATCTGTTGAAAAGATCAATATTAATCCGATTGTTAAAGAATTCATGGATTTCACATTTAATATTATTGATACTAATAAAAATCACGTAATTGCAAGTGTTTTCACCTTTGGAAGAGAAGATTTAATTCCTGATATGTTTGTTGAAATTGTCAAAAAACTGTCCATAAATGATGAAATAAAAGCAGACAATTTAATTTATTATTTAGAAAGACATATCGAAATTGACTCAGATGAACATGGCCCTATGGCACTTAAAATGATAGAAGAGCTATGTGGTAAAGACAAAGAAAAATGGAAAGAAGCTGAAATTGCATCAAAAAAAGGTCTTGAAATGAGAATTAAACTTTGGGATTATATTGAAAATAAAATTAGCTAAAACCTGTCCTTTAACTGATCTTTTCCTCTTATTAATTTTGAATTATGAAGTTCAATTAAATTAAGAATTTCTTCAACTTTTTCGGAATTATCTTTAGAGATATCAAACTTTTCAGATGGATCAACATTTAAATCAAATAATAAGGGTGGATCATGAGTTTTTGGTTCTTTAAACCAGTCTGTGGTTTTTAAATGTAATTTAAAACTTCCTAACCTTGCTGCATACAACTCATCTCCATTATAAAAAAACATGTTTTTTCTTTTACTTTCTTCTTTTTTAAATAAAGTTTCAGATAAATCAATTCCATCTATATGCACGTTTTTTTGTTGTTCAACCCCTGAAATGCTAAGAAATGTAGAATAAATGTCAAGTGTAGAACCTATATCATCAATAATCCCTGATTTTATATTAGCTCCCCAAAAAATTGTAGGTACTCTGACTCCCCCCTCCCATGTTGTGCCTTTTCCATTTCTAAGTAATCCTGCTGAACCTGAATGATCTTTATAAACTAGCCAAGGTCCATTGTCAGATGTAAAAACAACAACTGTCTTTTTGTCTAAATTCAATTTCTTCAATTCATTAATTATTAATCCTACACCAAAATCAATTTCTTCAATAACATCTCCATACAATCCTCTTTTACTTTTTCCTAAAAACTCTTTTGAAGCATAAAGTGGTATGTGAGGCAAATTGTGAGATAAATAAATAAAAAATCTGTCATCTTTAAACTTATTGATTAGTTCAATAGTTTTATTAGTATATCTTGAGGTAATAGTAGTTTGGTCTACAGGTCTTTCGATTATATCAAAATTTTCAATTAACGGGACATTATAACTTTTTGAATTAAGTTCATTTCTTTCATATTCTGCCCAATACTTGTTATTGTTAATCTTATCCATATCATTTGAATAAGGAATACCATAATAATAATCAAAACCATGATTTAAGGGTAAATATTTTTTTTTGTGACCAAGATGCCACTTACCCACGATGGCTGTCTTATATTGTATTTCTTTTAGTTTTTCAGCTATTGTAAATTCACTTGAGGGAAGTCCGTTTAAAGAGTTTGGAAATAAAACTTTATTTTTAGAACTAGTCATACCGCTTCTAACTGGAAGTCTTCCTGTTAAAAGAGCAGCTCTACTAGGTGTACAAACAGGTGCTGCTGAATAAAACTGAGTCCATTTTTGACCTTCAAAAGCCATTTTATCTAAATTAGGTGTTGAAATGGTAGGATTTCCAAAAACACCTAAATCTCCGTAACCCATATCATCAGCAAAGACTATAATAAAGTTTAACTTTTCATCTTCTTGAATTCCAAACGAAAACAGACTAATAAAAGAAAATACTATAATAAAATAAAAACGCTTAAAAATCATAACTCTTAGACTTATTCTAATTTATGTAATAATAATTTAATACTAAGTTATTTTTTTTAACTTGGCGATTCAAAATTTTAAAAATTATGAATAAAAAACTTTTATCGTTAGTTGTTATTACATTAATAACTATCAATTTTTCATTTGCTTTTCAAACATCAAAAGCAAAGAAATTTGCAAAAACAATTACTGAAAAAGAGTTAAGCGAACATTTATACATATACGCTTCTGATGAATTTGAAGGTAGAGATACTGGGGCACCTGGACAAAAAAAGGCAGTAGAATATATAAGAAATTATTATAAGTCTATTGGAGTTGAACCGGGAGATTTAGAAGGAGATTATTTTCAAGAAATGTCCCTTAAAATGAGAGGAAGAAGAGGTCAAAAACCTAAGACTGTAGAAACTGAAAATGTTGTAGCTATTATCAAAGGATCTGAAAAACCTGATGAATATGTAATAATAACAGCACACTTAGATCATGTGGGTGTAACTGATGGAGAAATCTATAATGGTGCTGATGATGATGGTTCTGGAACTGTTGCTCTTTTAGAAATTGCCGAAGCTTTCAAAAAAGCTGCAGATAAAGGTAAAGGACCAAAAAGATCTATTGTTTTTTTACATGTAACAGGTGAAGAAAAAGGATTGTTAGGATCTGCTTACTATGCTGATAATCCAATATATCCGCTCGAAAATACAGTTGTAAATTTAAATGTAGATATGATTGGAAGAATTGATCCAACAAGAAGAGAAAAAAATAGAGATTATGTTTATTTGATTGGATCAGATCACGATAGTGTTGATCTGCATAATTTATCTGAACAGACTAATGCTGAGTCTGTAAACATGACACTGGATTACAGATTTAATGATAAAAATGATCCGAACAGATTCTACTATAGAAGTGATCACTATAATTTTGCAAAAAATGGTATTCCAATTATATTTTATTTTACTGGAACACATGCTGATTATCATCAACCAAGTGACACTCCAGATAAAATTGAATATGATTTACTTGAATTAAGATCAAAACTAATTTTTTACACAGCTTGGAATATTGCTAATAGAGATAAAAGAATAGTAGTAGATCCTAAACCAGAAAAGACATCTTTTTCAATTTCTGAAAAGGATCTTAAAAAATTTGTTGGGTTATATGCATCAGACTTAATGCCGGTTAAATTTGAAGTTTATACAAAAGATGGAAATTTAGCCATGAAACCTGTCGGAATGGACCAAGAATTAGTTCTTGAAGCGACTTCAAAAAATACTTTCAAACAAGAAATAGCGGGAATGGAAGTTTCATTCAGTGAAGATACTATGAAATTGAAAATGCAAGGAAGAGAAATCAGCTTTAAAGCTGTTCCTCCATCTCCAAATCCTCCTGTTCCTTCAAAATAAAAAATCAATTATATGTTACAAAAAAACACCTTTTTCGGGTGTTTTTTTTATGAAAAAATGTCGTTCAAAACCCCAGCTAAAGTAGAACCTGCCTTAAACAATTTACGTTTAATAAAAGGAATTTTATTATTTATATAATTGTTGTCAATTTCATTAATGTTTTCAATTTCAGCGTATAACGTTTTAACGTCTTGATGAGTTTCATAAACCCAATTATCAGGATCTAAAGAAAAGTAAACTTCTTTCATATTTATTAATTCATCTGTCAATTGAATATAATCCATATTTAAAGATTCAATAATATGGATATCCCAAACAATATGAAAATTTGTAGGCTGTCCTAAAAACGAAAGTTTTATATCATTACCCCCCCTGTCCTCAAACTTACCAGTATGTAATGGTTGATAGAATATCACCAACTAAATGGATTAAAAATTTTAAATAAAATGATTTTAGAATCTCTATTTGATTCAGGGTTTTTTAAAACTCTTAATACACTCTTTTAAAGTTATTACTATATCACCATTTGGGTTTTTTTTAATATCTGTGTATTCTTTGTCTAACGGCATATTAACATAATGCCAAGGGCTATATTTTTTATATAGTGGGTCTGATTTTATTTCATCAGCCCATGTGCTAGCACTCGCCATAGATTCTCCACCTAACAAATCATTAACTACAAGTCTTGACATTAGGATTAAGTTTTCTTTCGGCAATTTCTCCAACAACCTTGTGCCCAATACTTCCCCAAACAATAGAATTATTGAATGAATTGAATGAAGAAAAAAATAATATTATTAGAAAAAGAAAATAGCTATTGAAATTTTTCATAAAAGAATTAAATTTTTTTCTGTTTTTATAAAAATCAAATCCAAATTTAAAAAAAACTAAAATTAAAAGTGAAAAGGCAATTTTATGGAACATTTCAGGATCTTGCACCTTCAAAATCTCCTCTTATTCTTGCTAAATAAGTCACTAAGAAAACTATACCAACGTAATAGAAATATATTAAATGGTAAGTAGTTTTTTTAATTTTATTAATTATAAATGGATAAATAATAATCATCATATAAGCTATTGCACCACCTGAAACTTTTACGGGGATAATTGGTAACTCATTTAGATATACCGACATAGCCAAGTAACCAAAATGAATCAACGTGTAAGATTCCAAAAATTAATACAAATTCCTTTAATTTATTAAAATTTTTATTCGTCAATAAATGAAACATAAAAAACATAAAAACAATACAAATAAATAAATAATGATAATCGGCCAGAATATCTTGCAGAATACCTGAAAACATCCCCAAAATTTTCTTTAAATAAGTAAGAAAATATAAAAATCAATAGTTCAATGAATATTCCAAGAAAAAGTAAATTATTGAACGTTATTTTTTTTTTCATTTCAATTAAAATTAATGAAAAATAATATGAATTAATATTAAACTTAATAAAAGACCCCAACCTAATATTTTGTTTTTTTCAGATGAAACATATACCAAATCGAATATATTTTTAAAACTCTTTAAATTAAACACTATCGCTATTACTAAACCAGTTAAAATGACCCAAAATGCTCTTAAAAAATAGTTCATTTCAGGAAACGAATATTGAATTAAAATATTCAAAGGAATAGTTATTAAAAAGGCAATTAATATAGAAGTTTTTGATGGTTTTAAAAGTAATACAGCGCTACAAATAAGAACTACAACACCACAATTTATGTAGTATCTTAAGTTATTCAAAGTGTGCGTAAAGGCAGAATCAGGATCATCAAATTTCAAATAAAGTAAAACCATTGACATTAAAAGAGCAGTGAATAGACTAAAGACAATTGCTCTTCTTCCTGATTTAATTTTTTGATAGTCATTAGCATTTTTATTAATGTATTTTGAATAAATATCAACGGACCACAAAGTAGCTAATGAATTAAATGTTGAGTCAACGGTACTCATTAACGATGCAAATAAACCACACAAAACAATTCCTTTTAGACCAATTGGCAAATACGTTTTAACTAAATATGGAAATGCTAAGTCAGGTTCAGTTAAACTATCTCCTAAAATACCATACAAAGCAATTCCTGGAATTACTATTATAACTGCCATTAAATATTTAATTAATCCACCTATCATCAATCCAGATTGAGCATGAGAAATACTTTTGGCAGCAAGAGCTCTTTGCATTACAGTCTGGTTAGCGCACCAATAATTAATATTTAAAAAAAACAGTCCAAGTAAATGAGTCCAGGGAAGTGTAGGGTGATTTGCAGAAAGATGAAGGTGCATTTTTTCAGGTGTTTTAATATACAATTGTTCCCATCCCCCTAACTGATTTACAGCAATAAAACATACTACAATTCCTCCAAGAAGTAATATAGAAAACTGTATTATATCCGTCTTCACAACAGCATTCAGGCCACCTAAATAAGTGTAAATAGCTGAGAATATTCCTAAAACACATATAAGTATTGCAATTCTTAAAATTCTATTTTGGTGTAGAAAAGAAAGTTGTTCTCCAAAAACCATTTCCGCTGCGTATGCCCCCCAAAAAAGAGCTGCTCCAAGTGTTATAGTTGAAAATAAAGCAATATTACTTAACGAATAAAAAAGAGCTATTTTTTCTCCCAATTTAATTTTTATAAACTGTGTTATTGTAGTAATCCTTTCTTTTAAAAATAGGGGTACAAAAATAAATGTGGCAATTAAAATCCCTTGAACAGCATTAATTTCAAGGTTTGCTTGGGCCAGTCCAAATAAATATGCAGAACCCATCATTCCAAGAAATTGATAACCTTGAATGTTAGTAGCAATTGTAGATAAAGCTACAGAATACCATTTGAGATTTCTGTTACTTAAAAAATATTCGTCAGCAGTACTTTTTTTATTAACCTTTCCTCTTATAGCTACTAAAAAAATTAGAATAAAATAAAATACAACTATACCAAAATCAATCATAAATATTTATTTTCTTAATCCGTTACCTAATGGAGAATTTGGAGTTGATTTCGGAACTCTATTATACTTTTTTGAAAAATGAATGTTATTGAACCTAGGTAAAACATATTTAGCAAATAATTCGCATTCATCTTGGTGAGGGTATCCCGATAATATAAATGATTTTATACCCATATCAACATATCTTTTTAATTTATTATAAACTTGATCAGGATCACCAACAATTGCAGCTCCACATCCGGATCTAGCTAATCCTACCCCAGTCCAAAGATTAGACTCAACAAAATAATCTTTATCGGCTCTAGTTCTTAATGAAGATTGCATAGAAACACCAAGTGATTTAGCATCTTGAGCTCTGTTTTTAATATCCTCACCTTTTTCAAAATCTAAGTTTGAAATTAATTTATCGGCATAATCTTTCGCTTCTTGTTCTGTTTTCCTAACAATTACATGAGATCTAAGTCCAAACTGTACGGTTCTGTTGTAAATAAGTGCCTTAGCTCTCATATTAGAAATCAATATTTTAAGTTTATCCTCTGTGTCGGGCCACATTAAATATACATCACAATGCTCAGCACACAAATCAACTCCGTCAGGCGAATAACCCCCAAAATACAATAATGGGCCTCCATTTTGCTGGAAAGGTTTGACAGGCGCTGATGGTAGATTAATATTATAAAAATCACCCCTAAAGTTAATTTCATCTTTTGTCCAAGCTTGTTTTAAAATTTCTATAACTTCTCTTGATCTAGCATATCGTTTTGAAGATTCAAGTTTNNGGTAAATCAGAAGATATTATATTTATCGTTAATCTTCCTTTTAAAATATGATCTAATGTTGCAATGGTTCTAGCTAACATCGGGGGATGAACCTCACCACATCTTATTGCTGCTAAAAAGTTAATTTGTTGAGTTAGTGGAGCCATAGCAGAAACATATGTCAAAGTATCTTGACCGACTTGATATGATGATGGACATAAAACATTAGTATATCCCAACTTATCAGCTGTTTTAATGATTCTTGAGGTATTTTCCCATGTACTTTTATAATTTGGATTTCTTGAGCCTAAAATATCATCATCTCCGTCACATATAGGAGCAAACCAAGAAATTTCTACATCATTTATCATAATATTTTATTTTTTAAACATAAGAGCATCCCAAGCAAGTAATTCTATATAATTAGACGAAATATTAGGGTTTTCCCTTTTATTAGAAAACTCTAAACTGTATTCTGTTAAATTATTAAAATTATATGTCAATGAACTATTTGACATATTCAAAATTATTAAATATGTTAAATTAATTCCAACTCTTTTGTAAATGAAAACATTTTGATGATTGGGATCTAAATCAAAATAATCACCATAAATAAGATCTTTAGAGTTTTTCCTGATTTCAATTAATTTTTTATAAAAATAAAAAACTGAATTCCTATCAATTAAGTTGTTTTTAACATTAATAAAACTAGAGTTTGGATTTGAAAGGAACCAATTATTACCGTAAGAACTAAAACCTGCTTGGGGACCACTATTCCACTGCATTGAAGTTCTTGCATGATCTCTAGAGGTATTATTTAAATGTAATACATATTCTTTTTTACTTATGCCTGAACTTATTGCTTTACTTAGATTTCCCAGAACTTCTAAATCATCAAACTGAGTTAATTCAGTAAAATCATAATTTGTCATACCTATTTCTTCACCTTGATATAGAACAGGAGTTCCTCTTTGAGTTAAAGTAAGCATAGCTAATAATTTTGCAGATTTAATTCTATATTCCTTATCATTTCCATATTTACTTACACTTCTTGGATTGTCATGGTTATTTAAAAAAACTGTAGGCCAATGAAACTCATCAACATTTGACTGAACAGCAAATAATTTTTTTAATTCAACTAAATTCCATTTGTTTTGAATCCAATTCTCACGACCAATTCTTATTATATCAAATAAAAAAACTAAATCTAATTCCTTTTCTCTCTGATCTGACAATTTTATCATCGTTTGTTCATTAATTCCAAATGCCTCACCAATTGAAACAATATCATATCTGGAAAGAACCTTGGAATTCATTTCTTTCAAAAATTCATGTAGCCTTGGTCCTAAAGCATATACTTTCTCAGGATTTGAAAATTCATTTTTTGATAAGTTATTAAAGTTTTGATCTTTGGAAATAAAAGGAATAACATCCATTCTAAAACCATCAATTCCTTTATCTAACCAAAACTTCATAACTTCATAAACCTCTTCTCTAACTTTATTATTTTCCCAATTTAAATCAGGTTGTTTTTTAGAAAAATAATGTAAATAATAGTCATTAGAAATTGGATCTTTTTCCCATGCAGAACCTCCAAAAAAAGAAGTCCAGTTATTTGGAGGATGGTTTTTATCACCAGCTTTCCAAATGTAATAATCTCTATACTTATTATTTTTTGAAGATTTACTTTCAATAAACCAATTATGCTCATCACTTGTATGATTTACAACTAAATCTATGATTAATTTCATTTTTCTAGTCTGTACTTCACTTAATAATAAATCAAAATCCTCCATGGTACCAAATTCTTCCATTATTTTCTTATAATTTCTGATATCGTAACCGTTATCGTCGTTAGGAGAATCAAAATGAGGGCTAATCCACAAGGTATCAACACCTAATAATTTTAAATAATCTAACTTTAAAATTATTCCATTAAGATCCCCTATTCCGTCGTTATTAGAATCGTAAAAAGATCTTGGATAAATTTGATAAACAACTTGTTCCTTCCACCACTTTCTAATCATACTTTTTTCTTACTTGACATTCTACATTTCTGACTACAATAAACAACATTGTCCCAGTTTTTTTCCCATTTTTTTCTCCATGAAAATGGAAGATTACAAATAGGACATGTTTTTTTAGGAAGGTTGGATTTTTTCATTATTTAAACAAAGGATGTTCATCTGGCCAAGACACTTTTGAATTAGTAATTTTATTGAAAGGCATTTGTGCATCAACTGATTTTAAATATTTTGTTAAAACATTAGCTAGTAACAGAGATTTAGAAGTATTTACAGAAATTAAATTATTATTTTCAGAAATATCATTCTCCAAATTATACAGTTCGACGATTTGAGTATCATGAAAATAAATGAATTTCCATTTTCCCTGTCTAACAGCGCTGTAACTACCTATACCAGGCCCACTTGGCCCCCACCAATTAGGATAATGCCAAAATAATGGTTTTTCTTCAAT
>ENA-UZWV01000683-UZWV01000683.1-metagenome-genome-assembly--contig:-Day-3-1m-contig-683_pt1 | contig 11845 bp, 10 predicted proteins | sample MGYA00260342_ERZ794902 | MGnify/ENA metagenome assembly ERZ794902
TTTAGGAGATAATCTCCCGCTTTATCCGCTGTGAAAGCCCAGTAACAAGTTCGTAAGAAATGGTCCCTGCCGCATTGGCTAAGTTTTCTGCGCTGGCATCAGGGCCAATAAGGATAACGGTATCGCCAGCCTGACAATCAATATCTGTGACATCTACCATAATCATGTCCATACACACATTCCCAAGGATGCTTGCTTGTTGTCCGTTGATCATTACATAGCCGTTTCCGTTTCCGTATATTCTGCCAATTCCGTCTGCATGACCTAACGGCAATGTTGCTGTTTTGGTTTTGGCCTTTGCTACAAAAGCACGGTTGTAGCCTAAGGTATCGCCTTCTTCAAGTGTATGGATTTGAGAAATCACCGTCCGCAACGTAAGTACCGGTTTAAGCTTGGCGTCAATACTTGGATGATTTCCATAGCCATAAAGGCTAATGCCCGTGCGTACCATATTGTATTGTGCCTCGGGGAAACGCAAAACCCCTGAAGTATTCAATACGTGGAAGGTTGTTTTGGGATGCGTTGGGCTAAAAACAGCTATAATTTCTGAAAAGGTTTTTAGTTGTGTTTTGGTGAATGCATTTTCGCTTTCATCGTCAGAAGCAGCCAAGTGAGAATAGACTCCCTGAAGCAGCATCCACAAGGCGTTATCTTTTAACAGTTCTAAAAGTGCCCTGGCTTCTTTTAGGTCAAAACCCAACCGATTGAGTCCGGTGTTAAATTTTAAATGGACGGGGTAATGGCTGACATTTGATTCCTTTATTTTTAATAACAGTTCATCCAAAATACGCTGACTATAAACGCTTGGTTCAAGCTTATATTCAATCAATGCGTCTAGGTTTGTCAGCTGTGGATGGAGTACCAAAATAGGGGTGGTTATGCCTGCTTTTCGAAGGGCTATGCCTTCGTGTACATAGGCAACACCTAAATAATCAACGCCTTGAGCTACCAAACATTTTGCAACCTCAACGGCATCACTACCATAACCAAAAGCCTTCACGACAGCGAGCAGCTTGGTATTAGCTGACAATTGTTTTCGTAAGAAAGTATAATTGTGCCTTAAGTTGGGCAGATGAATTTCAAGAACGGTTTCGCTCATATTGCCTTAGGCGTTTTTGCTTTTTTTTGGTGTCACCGTTTCGGAAGTGACATTCATTTTACGTACTTTTTCACGAACCATAAGTTTGTGAAATGCGGCCCTACTCAAAGGCTCGTATTCTTCGGTTTCGCCTAGCATCACTAGGCTGTCGTTTTCTCCTTTGCGAAAACTGTGATTGGCCAATTGACCCGTTCTGGTACATATCGCATGCACTTTAGTTACGTATTCGGCGGTAGCCATCAAATTCGGCATGGGACCAAAAGGGTTTCCTTTAAAATCCATGTCTAGCCCCGCAACAATCACGCGAATCCCACGATTGGCTAAATCATTACAAACTCGGACAATCTCATCGTCAAAAAACTGGGCTTCGTCTATTCCCACCACGTCGCAGTTATCTGCCAGTAGGCGGATATTGGCTGCAGCTGGTACGGCTGTGGAAATAATTTCGTTTGCATCATGAGAAACAACCTTATCGGTTCCGTAACGACTATCAACCTCAGGTTTAAAAATCTCAACGTTTAAATTGGCAAACTTTGCACGTTTTAATCGGCGGATAAGTTCCTCTGTCTTTCCTGAAAACATAGAGCCCGTGATGACCTCAATCCAGCCATGCGATTCGTTTTTGTGCCCTGTGTTTTCGAGAAACATATTATCCTACTGTTTTCAAACGCTTTAGTGCGTAAGTACCATTCAAAAGTATTAAATTTAGGCAGCCAAAATTATGGAAGAAGAAAAAGTTTTAAAAAGTACTGCCGAAAAGGCCTTAATGAGCCTTGCGCATGAAATCTTGCGTAAGCGAAATCGCATGTCGCTTTCAGATATCCACGACAAAGCAACGGCCATCATGGCCATCGTTGAGGCAAAAACAGACACGCAAGAAATGCCAGCTGAAATAGTGGAAACAGAACCTGCGCTTGAAGATGTTTTGCATCAGCCCGTTACTGAAATTGCTTTTGAAACGGTGCGTATAGATTTTGCCGAAAAGCTTTTTGAGGGGAGCAATGCCGATTTCCAGCGCATCATGTCCATGTTAAATTCAAAAGAAAACAAAGCAGAAGCAATAACCTTTATTGAGCAACAAGTGCAGCCCGATTACGATTGGAGCGATAAAGAAAGTGATGTTGCTGCATTTATGGCGCATATTTCGCAACTTTACCAAGCGTAGCACTCCTTTATAAAAAACAAGGTTTGGAAAGAAATACAACACAGCAAGAAATGAAAGGCCTCTGGTTGGTCCCAACGCCCATTGGAAACCTAGGTGATATAACGCTGCGCGCAATAGAAGTATTGGGAGCTTCCGACCTTATTTTGGCTGAAGACACACGAACCACTGCCAAGCTACTTAAGCACTACGACATAGACACGCCTATGCGGTCTTTTCACATGCATAACGAACACAAATCCGTGCCCAGAATCATTTCAGAATTAACAGCTGGTGGGTGTATTGCCTTGGTTTCTGATGCTGGCAGCCCAGGCGTTTCTGATCCAGGGTTTTTGTTGGTTCGCGCGTGCTTAGCTGCTGATATTCACGTTGAGGCGCTACCCGGGGCTACAGCACTAATTCCTGCACTAACACTAAGCGGACTCCCCAGTGATCGCTTTGTCTTTGAAGGATTTTTCCCCCAAAAAAAGGGCGTCAAAAACGCCTATTGGCTTTAGCTGAAGAAACACGTACAATAGTATTGTATGAATCCCCTCACCGAATAGTAAAAACACTTGGGCAACTTGCCGAGCACTTAGGAGAAGATCGTGGGGCGACAGCCTCAAGAGAGCTAACGAAAAAGTTTGAAGAAACCGTTCGCGGTTCATTAAAAACACTCATAGACCATTTTACACAGACCCCGCCCAAAGGTGAGTTTGTGATCGTGGTAGAAGGATTATCGTAATGCATTGGTTTATAAAGGATACGCCCCATGAAAATACCATAGCACATCTAATCGAGTGCTTGGGTGTTGATACTGTTGTTGCACAACTGCTTGCACAACGAGGTATCACAACATTTGAAGAGGCAAGAACTTTTTTTAGACCGCATATTGGGCAACTCCACAATCCCTTTTTGATGCAAGACATGGACAAGGCTGTAGCAAGACTGCAACAGGCTATTGACCAAAAAGAGGCCGTCATGGTTTATGGCGACTATGACGTAGACGGAACTACCTCAGTGAGCTTACTGACGCATTTTTTACGTAGCCAAGGCCTTGAAGTCACGCCCTATATTCCAGACCGCTATGCCGAAGGCTATGGGCTATCAAAAAAAGGAATAGACACGGCAAAAGCAGGCAATATGAAATTTATGATCGCCTTGGATTGCGGCGTAAAAGCCATCGAGCAGGTGGCATATGCAAAAACATTAGGCATTGAGCTTATTATTTGTGACCACCATACGCCTGGCGATGTGCTCCCAGATGCGTTGGCTGTTTTGGATCCAAAACGAAGCGATTGCGCCTATCCGTTTAAAGAACTTTGCGGTTGTGGTGTGGGGTTTAAACTCATGCAAGGATTGTTACAGCAACAAGGGAGGGAAGTAAATGAGATTATTGCCTATTTGGATTTTGTTGCAGTTGCCATTGCAGCAGATATCGTTCCCATGGTTGGCGAAAACAGGGCCTTTGCTTTTTTGGGGCTTCAGCAACTCAACAGTCATCCAAGACCTGGCCTAAAAGCGCTTATGCGCGATAAGCCAACAGGGCAAATTATTTCGGATGTAGTTTTTGGTATGGCACCAAGAATCAATGCTGCTGGACGTATGAAGCACGGACTTCATGCTGTTGAATTGCTGCTTTCAGCATCTGAGGAGGAAGCAAAAAAAATAGCACAAGAAGTCGAAACATACAACAGCTCGCGTCGTGAGGTGGAACAACAGATTACCAAAGAGGCCTTGGCGCAAATATTAGCAAATGAAGAAGAAAACAACGCCGCCAACGTCGTCTATGCGCCGCATTGGCATAAGGGCGTAATCGGCATCGTTGCTTCAAGGCTTATTGAAACCTATTATCGACCAACCTTGGTGTTTACCAAGTCTGGTGAAGGAATTTTAGCCGCATCTGCACGCTCGGTTCGTGGCTTTGATGTGTATAAGGCAATCGATGCCTGCCGTGCGCATATCATTCAATTTGGTGGGCATAAATACGCGGCTGGGGTCACCATAAAGGAAGAAAACTACGAGGCCTTTAAAGTTGCTTTTGAAGCACAGGTTGCTAAAACAATAACAGCGGCACAAAAGGAACAATCCCTTGATATTGACGTTGCGCTACCCTTTGCTTCCATCACGCCTAAGCTATTGCGTATCCTAAAGCAAATGGAGCCTTTTGGACCTGAAAACAGAAGTCCTGTATTTTATACAGAAGGCGTTGTGGATAGCGGATATGCGAAATTGGTCGGACAAGACAAAAGCCATCTTAAAGCAAGGTTCGTTCAAGGGTCCAGTTCACCCATAGATGCGATAGGCTTTGGGCTTGGTGAAAAAATGGAATTGCTCAAAAAAGGGACGCCCCTCCGCATTGCCTACGCTGTAGAAGAAAACGTATGGCAGGGAAATGTGAGTGTTCAACTTCGGCTAAAAGACATTGAATAAAAAAACCCCCAGCATTGCTGAGGGTTTTTAATATGTAAAAACATACTACTTACTAGAATGAGTACTTCAATCTAACATTGTATGTGGTACCGTATCCGAAGTATACTTCGTTTGCTACATTAACGCCGTTCCAAGTACGATCACCTGGTGCTGCGTGAACATTGGTATTAGCTTGAGAGATATACTCCTCATCAAACAAGTTATTGATGTTTGCTCTTATTTGGAATCTGTTTCCAAATAGTTCTGTCTTATACGTTAACCCTAGGTCGATAATATTATAAGCAGGGAGCTTGATTGCTCCATCATTATCAGCACTTGAGAAAACACTATCCGTTACATCAAAATCTCCATACAGACCGTCAAATGACATCCAATCTATATCAAAGGAGAATGCATCATTTACAAAATAAGTTGCACCTAAATATGTTGTGAATTGAGCGGCATCACCAATCTTTACGTCATCCATATAGAGTGTTCCTGTACTGCCTAAACTTGCTCCTGTTTCAGCATTTGTTGAAACTCCTTCAAAGTTTTTGGTATACTTCCAATCGCCAGCTGAAAGAGATGCATTAACTCTAAGGTCAGCGGACACAAACCATGTTGCTTCTGCTTCAATTCCAGTGTGGTTTTGTTCAACTCCGCTAAAGACCGTACGAATACGATTCGGGTCAACCCCTGAGTAATCAACAAACGAACGATCTCCCCAAGTTGTAGAATATGCATTTATTTTGGCCTTAACTTTTTTGCCAAAGAAATTATACCCTAACTCAAATGAAGTGATTGTTTCATTTTCAATGATTTCTGCTTGCTCATAATCATAATCAGCATTAATAAACACACCATCAAACACAGGTGGTCTTTTAATAAAACCTGCGTTGGCAAACACATTGCTTTGCTTGTTAATTTGAAAGCTTGCGCCGCCTTTTAAATACCCTCCGTTAACTGTGATTTTTGGGCTTTCTCCCTTTGGCTCAGTAAAATAATATTGGTTAGAGAAATATGTTACTGAGTTCGTCCCTGCTTGTAGAACAGCAGTAAAGTCATCAGATCCAACGTATTCAATTAATCCGTTGAAGCCTGTCCAACGTACATTTCCTTTATAGTTCCGTTGCGTGTTGTTAGGGTCCTTAAATCCTAAGTCCTTAAAGGGAGATGATTCATAAGCTGTCGCTACGATGTGCCCCGCATTAGAACCGTCAGAGTAAACGTGCTCATTGGCTGTACTAATGAATCCATCTAATCCAATAAAGTCGCTAATTCCACGGTAGTGGAAACCAGCATAGGTTCTTAAATCAACACCTACTTCATATCGGAAATTATCGGAATTAATTTTCAACTTTGAAATTCCACCAAACCAGTTGTGTGAGTTGGTAGAAAAACGACGAACCGTAGTGTTTCTTGGTGAACCACCTAACTCACTACCTCGGTAATTGTGTGTACCTACTTTATATCCGTCAAAAATTCCGCCTTGGACTGTTCCAGCATTAGCAAGGTTACTTGCTTCAACTGCATCCCAATTGATGGTATAATCTGCGTTTCTATAAGCAGAACCTCCACTGTTGTAAAAATCCATAAAAGACTCTCTAAAAGGAGTAAGGTCGTAGTTTCTTCCACGAGTACCTGTTCCACCTCCACGTCCTGCAGAACCATACAATGATGTAGATAGACTTATGTTGTCATTAACTTTCCAATCCCAGTTAAATGTGCCAAGTGGCTTGTGGTAGTAATTTCTTAAAACAGAAAATTCTTCTCCTCTGTACTGTCCGTATACGTAGTTAAACTTTCTATAGTCATCGCCTTGTTTCGGTCCTGCATCTAAATAGTCTTCCAAGCGGTGGCCATAATATGCTTGGTGGTGCCATTGTCCTGCGCCCATTAAAGACAAGTTAAAGTTGTGATCGCTATCATCAGGAGAGTACCCAACAGCTACAAAGTATGTTGTACCTTCACCAGCAGTACCGTTACGGTATCCATCACCAGACCATTGAGAGAGCAAATAACTGCTAGACCAACCTTTTGCATTTTTACCTGTAGCATAGCTTACAGTTGTTTTCATATAGCTATCATTCCCTGTAGTAAAAGAAATTTTACCCCCTTCAGGTAATTCAGCTGGATCTGTAATAATAGAAACAGTTCCCCCAACAGATGGCGTTGCTAATGACGTAGAGCCTAATCCTCTTTGGATTTGAACTGTAGACGTTACATCTGTTAAACCAGACCAGTTTGACCAGTATACCTTGCCATTTTCCATATCATTAACAGGCTGTCCGTTAATAACCGTTGCCGTGTTGAAGTTGCTAAATCCTCTGAGCCACATTTGTCCATCTCCATAACCACCATTGTCTTCGTTTTGGTAAACACCAGGAGTTTTAATAAAGGTTCTAACAAACTCTAGATTTCCTGCTTTTAAATCAATTTCAGATTTAGAAATTGTACTAAATGCAATTGGCGTTACACGTTCTTTGGCTACGTCAATTACACCAGATGACACGACAACTTCATCTAGCTCGCTGACCAATATAGAGTCATTTTCCTGAGTTTGTTGACCAAACACAAGTGTAGTTGCTAAAGCAGCAACTATGGTTAATAGTTTTTTCATTTTGTTAGTTTTATAGTTTGGATAAATATCCAACTATTTTAAGCTTCCAGTGTTATAAACATGTTAAACAATTTTAACATTTTATTAACTTTTGTAGCGCGCAAGAAGTTGGGCGGTAGAGCTATCGTGTTTTTCTGGACTTGAATTGTCCATTTCATCTAAAATAACGGATGCTAATTGCTTGCCCAGCTCAACACCCCACTGGTCATAACTGAAGATATTCCAAACCACACCTTCCACAAAAATTTTATGCTCATACATGGCCACAAGTGCGCCCAATGTTTTGGGGGTTAGCTTATCTATTAAAAGCGTGGTGGTAGGCTTATTACCAGTAAAAATTTTAAAAGGCACCAATTTTTCTAAGGCATCACCAGATAATCCTTTTGCAGATAATTCTTTCTGTACTTGTGCTTCGGTTTTGCCGCTCATCAAGGCTTCGGTTTGTGCAAAAAAGTTAGCCATCAGCTTGTCGTGGTGGTCTTTGTTTCCGTAAAGTGCGTCAACAAACCCAATAAAATGCGCTGGAATTAATTTCGTTCCTTGGTGCATCAATTGAAAAAAGGCGTGTTGGGAGTTGGTTCCAGGCGCTCCCCAAATAATATTTCCTGTGTTGTAGCTAACGGTTTCGCCTGCTCTGTCAACAGATTTTCCGTTACTCTCCATAATGCCCTGTTGCAAATATGCCGGCAAGCAGTTCAGGTATTGGGTGTATGGGATTACAGCTTCTGATTGTGCGCCTAAAAAATTGTTGTACCACACGGTCAGCAAGGCCAACATAACGGGGATGTTCTCTTCAAATGGCGCCGTTGCAAAGTGTTCGTCCATTTCATTAGCGCCATCGAGCAGGGCTTCAAAATTATCAGGACCAACAGCTAAAGCAATGGAAAGTCCAACCGCACTCCAAAGCGAAAAACGACCGCCTACCCAATCATTCATAGGAAATACATTTTCGGACTGAATGCCAAAGGCGTCTATAGCCGCAAGGTTAGTAGAGACCGCTACAAAATGATCCCCAACGGCTGCAGTGCCCAGAGCATCTACAAGCCATTGTTTAGCCGTAGTGGCATTGGTCAGGGTTTCTTGGGTGCTAAACGTTTTAGAAACCACAACAAAAAGCGTTGTGGCGGGATTTACTTTTTTAAGCACTTCCATCACATGGTCACCATCAACATTTGACATAAAGTGTACGTTGAGGTGGTTTTTATAATATGTCAAAGCCTCTGTAATCATGGCGGGGCCCAAGTCTGAGCCGCCTATTCCGATATTAACCACATCCGTAAAGGCTTGACCCATACTGCTTTTTCGCTCTCCAGCAATAACCGCATTAGCAAATGCTTTAATTTTTGCTCTGACGGCATAGACTTCAGGCACCACGTTTTCGCCGTCCACGCGGATGTCCGCGTCTTCTTTTGCTCTGAGTGCAGTATGCAAAACAGCTCTGCCTTCCGTTTGATTGATGGTTTCTCCAAAAAAATAAGCCTTACGAGCATCTGCTAAGCCCATTTCTTTAGCCAAGCCTAATAAGGCTGCTTGGATATCTTTATCAATATGATTTTTTGAATAATCCACAAAAAAGGACTCCCATGCAATAGAAAATTGTTCGGCACGACTTGTGTCATCTGCGAAATAATGTTGCAGTGTTCTGGTGTCTTTTGCGAGCTGCGCAAGCTTGTCCCAACTGCTAGTTGTTGTTGGATTGGTTTTCGGAAGTGACATATGTTATTGATGTTTCTGAATTATAAAACGTAATGCAATCTAAGGTTTCTTTCAGGGGTTGCATATAAACCATATACTTTTCTTTAAGTTTAGGTTCAATAGGCTTGGCTTCGGGAAGTTTTTGTCTAAACGGATCTACTTGTTTACCATTCTTCCAAAAACGATAACAAACATGGGGGCCTGAAGTGTATCCTGTCATGCCGACTGTTCCGATAAGATCGCCCTGCTTAACTTGTTGGCCTTTACGCACCTTGCGTTTTTTCATGTGCAAGTACTGCGTTTTGTAAGTACCGTTATGGCGAATGGTTACATAATTTCCATTGCCTCGAGTATAGCTTGAAGCCACAACTGTTCCGCTAGCCGTAGCACGAATGGGGGTTCCTACAGGAGCGGCAAAGTCAGTACCATAGTGTGGCTTGGTGCGGCCGTAATAAGAAATACGACGACGCTTATTATACCTTGATGAAATGCGTGAAAACTGTACAGGCGCTTGCAAGAATGCACGTCGTAGATTCTTCCCTTTTTCGTCAAAAAACTCCGTGATACCACGTTCCGCATCAGATTCAAATTCAATGGCGTAATACGGTTTTTTTCGATGCTCGAAATAGGCTGCATGAATGCGGTTTAGCCCCACATAAATGGAATCATCAACATATTTTTGAGTGTATACAATTTTAAAGCGATCTCCTTTCTCCAAACGAAAAAAATCAATGCTCCACGCATAAATATCTGATAAGTCGTAAGCCAACAAAGGACTTAATCTTTGTGCTTCTAAGGTTTCTGACAATGAGCTCGTAATAACACCTTGGGCCTCAAAGGTTCGGAAAGTAACCTTCTTTTTTTCCTTTTTTGCAAAGACAGAATCTTTTAGGTTTATCACCACATAATCCAGCATTGATGGTTGATAAATAAACGCCACGGGGGTGGCTATGGAATCTTTTGAAAACAAAAACGTAAAAGGCCTTTTTGGCTTGATTTTTCTAAAGTTGTATGTCTTTTTAACCTTTCTATTGATATTATAGATATCCGTGTAACTAAAGCCGTTTTCTAAAAAAATATCCGCAAAAGTATCCCCCCTTTGAACCGTATCTCGAACTACTTCAAGGTCGTTTAATTTGTATCCATAAGCAAAAACATCTGGCTCAGGTGGCGCAACAGGCGTTACATCGGCTTTATCTGATGAACAACTACAGCCCACGGTTATGGCGGCAATAAAAACAAAAAGAAAACTATTTTTCAACAACAATTTCAAATGGGTTTTTTAATCCTTTAAATGCATCTAAATCTGCGACGATACTACCAACGCTCAAATCAGCTTGCAAGCGCAATGGGATTTTATTCTCGTCGCTGCTTACCCAAAGGGTAATGCTCTCACTACTTCTGAATACTCGCCCAGATTGTACATAGGGTCGAAATTTTAGTGTTTTTACCTTGCCAAATTTTGTCTTAATGGTTTCTCGGCCTAAAAACTTGAATTTGAAGGCGTAGTTTTCCGCGTCAAAAAACAAATTCACAACGACAAATTCGTCTTTTTTGATGGCATTAACGTCTACGTGCTTTCGCAAATAATAAACAAAAGAAATCAAGTCTTGAATATCAGCCTCCGTGCTGTAAGTACCCGTTATTTCTTTTTTAAGATCGATTACTTTGGCCTGTTTTTTCTCGTGGTCAAAATCAATGGTGAGGTGTTTTTTATAACCTCCTTCATTAATGTTGCGGATGAAGTGTAGTGGACGGTTGTCTTCTTTTGTAAAATAAGAGCTGTAATAGTCATCAACCTTAAAAAATAAACGAGCTAAACCCGTTGTACGACCAATGCCCTTGGCATATAAAGCAGGCTGACCATCCCATGTTGCTTCCGTTAACTCTAGGGTTGCGTAGCTAGCATTAAAAATCCCGTAGTGAATTCTAAATTTAAACCATTCGCCTGCTTTAAAAGCTGGCTTAATTGACGTTTTTGCAATTATGGGGTTGCTGCTTTGTGGCGGTGTCGTTTCTTGTGCGAAAAGGGGAAGCGCATAAGTTAACAAACCCACCCATAGCCATATCTGAAACTTCATAGCAGCAAAAATACGTAAAAGCATTTATCTTAAATTTAAAATTGCCATCCAATATTAACATGAAACAAGAGTCTGCTAAATTGCGGGCTATATGCAGCTGTAAGCTCTATGGGGCCTGCAAAAGTTTCCAATCCATATGCCATCCCTGCGCTGTAATAGTCAATACCTCTTTTCCACTGCCCCGTCGAGAATATATCTGTGCTAACAATCCCTCCATTTAATAGCATTTTTAAGTGATGTTTCGGGGTAAACTCATAATCAATTGTAGTTTCCGCTTTAACAAAACTATCGCCCGCCACATGCTGTTGTGGCAAGCCAATAAAGGTTTGGTAGTTCAAAACAGGAGCGTTGCCATATCCGCCAAATGTAAAATCAAAAGCAGAAGATGTGGCGTCTCCCACAGTAAAGCCTCCAGATGTGCTAAGCAAAAGTGACCATTTTGAGTCTAATGGGAGGATGGCCCCCATATTGGCTTTTGCAATCAAAAAAGGAGTAAAATTAATGTCTTCTCGAGATGATTTTTCACTAAAATAATAGTTGATATCACCGTCAAAAAATCCGCCTTTTTTGGGATAAAATTTATCGTCTCTTGTGTCTACTTTCAAATACCCTAGTACGCTATAATAGTCGGCGTTATCGGTATATAAAAAACGTGCAGTTTGCGTGTCAAATAAATTTGTTTTGAACACATTGTGTTGGTGCGCTAGTCCAACTCCTAATACCACTTCTTCCCTAAAAAGCGTTTGCACATACCATGTGTTTTTTTGAACCAAAACACGCGTATTTGTTGGTTTGCT
>ENA-UZWV01006001-UZWV01006001.1-metagenome-genome-assembly--contig:-Day-3-1m-contig-6001_pt1 | contig 11819 bp, 11 predicted proteins | sample MGYA00260342_ERZ794902 | MGnify/ENA metagenome assembly ERZ794902
ATCTTAATAAAAGGATTACCATAGGCAGCCATACCCATTGTTATATACTCATCTTCATTAGGTTTTAGCTTAATAGCCTTAGTTATAGCACTGTAAAACAATCCTAGTGACTTAGGATACTTCATAGACCACTTCTTCTTTTTCTTATACCATATAGAAGCTGTATCCCATTCACCTATAGCATCTATAACAACACACACAGGTTCTTCTTCATATGGTCTTGTATAGTATGCAGCTGCAGCGTGAGACCAATGATGGTTTATATACGCATTATGCTGTTGTCTTGTAATCCAACTTTGACCGTATAGAAATCTTCTTATATTTTTCTTAAAAGGTTTTTCATAAAAAACTGAAAAGCCATCTATTTGTGTATGAAGATTTCTATCATTTTTTATTCGCGAGTGCCTCTCACTATGATGAGCTTCTACTATATCTTGCCCCTCTAAATAGGAGTAAGCGGCATCATGAAAGCCGTAAGATAAACCATATATAGTCATAGTGAAGTCCATGAAAAGAATTATATACAGTATTTATATCGACATTGCAACTGATAAGTTAGATGCTCAACCTCCCCATCACGGAGAAAAAGAAGATAAGAATCAAAAAGCGAAAAGAGAATTTGCAGAGAATGTAGACTGGCTTATAGCGAGACAAAAAGAGTATGCGGATATAATAAACGCTGAATACAAGCTATACGGTAATGATGATGATTATAAAAAATACCAAGCATGGTTCAATATTCACCATCCATATATTACAGAATATAATATTATAAATTTTTATAAGATACATTTGATGTATCAATTAAAAGATAGTTATGATGAAATACTATATCTTGACTTAGATGTACTACCAGCTACTAAAGAAGATTTTTTTATTGCGCATGATCTATCTGAAGGTGTCGCTATAAAAAAGAACAATCATGGTATGTCTATGAATAAGGATAGTATAGCTCATAGAGAAGAAAAGTTCTTTAATCAAGGTATGTTAAGTAGTGTAAGAAGTCCATGGGCTAAGTGGTGGAATTCTAAAGCTCTTTGTATGGAGTATGGTGAGCCTGTAGATGACATTCCTGTTTATAATACAGGTATTGTTGGTATAAACAAATACTGGTTAGATAAAATAAACTACTTCGAAGACTTCGAAGAAATTTTAGCTGATATGAAAGAGTTAAAAGAAGAAGAAGACTCTATGTGGCCTAACTTTGTGCAAGCTATGTTTGGCTGGGATAATGAAACTATATGGGGAGTTAAATGCCATCTTAATAAAGTACCTTCAGTATGGCTAGACGGTAGATGGCATACATTTTTAGATAAAGGAGTTACTATACCTTCTAAATCTAAACTTGTTCATATCATTAATAAAAACTTTGGTGCAGTGAGAGAGTGGTATGAAGCGCGTAATCTATAGTATGTATCAACCTAACATTCCTAAAGTAGGTTTTAGTGTAGATACCTACAAACAAGATCAATTTGAAAAGTATAAAGACAGATTAATTAAATGTAAGCAGGAATATGCTGATCAATGTGAAGCAGATTTCTTTATGCACTACCCTAATCTTAATAATTATACATCCCTTCAATATGAGAAGATAAGATTACTAGAGGAATATGCAGAGATCTATGATGAAGTACTATATTTAGACTTTGATGTTATACCAGCTCATTCTCCTAGAAACATATTTGAATGTGTAGACCTTAGTAAGATAAACATGCATCCGTTTAAACGTGAAATAAGACCTTATGAGTTAAAAAGAGCTATAACAAATAAAAATGTAGAGTACTTTGATGATCAAACTATGTTTGTAAAGGTTTGTGCTAAGAAGTCTATGCTCTTATTAGAAGGAATAAACAGTAACGATCTGTGCTATAACACAGGTGTGGTTTGTGCAGGAAGCGACGTTATAAAAAGTATCAACTTTATTAACAGATTAGATGAGATGCGAGAACTTCTTGATGAGAGTAAAGAAGATAGTTTATACCCAGAAGGAATAACTAAACATTTTTCTTATAATAATGAAGTGTTCATGTCTTATATCATAGAAAGATATAATATACCTCATGTAGATCTTGGAATGAATTGGAACTACATTATAGACGACAGAATGGAATTAAGCCATGGTGGATATGACCTTCTACATATGGTTAGTAAAAACTTTGTCTTAAAGTTTGGTGAATAACAATGAGAGTAATTTGTGTTCGTACAGGAGATAAATTTGATTCTTGGTATGAAGAAAATTTAAAATATATGATTGATACCTACTCTAATTTAGATTATAGTAGTTTCGAAGTTATACGAGATGATGTTTATGAAGGTGTGTATAATAAGCTATTAATGTTTGATCGATACAGAGATGGACAAAATATCTACTTTGATTTAGATGTATTGATAAAAGGTGATTGTAATAGATTTATACAGAAAGACTTTACATTATGTCATGCATGGTGGCGTAAAGAATATCACACTAGAGTCAATAGCTCTATAATGTCTTGGCATGGAGATAAGTCTCATATATTTAAAGAGTTTAATAAAGATCCAGAATATTATATGATGAAGTATAATAAAGGTATTGACCAGATAATATATGAAAATATATCATATAAGGTATATGGATGCATAGATAGTTACTGCTCTTATCAAACAGTAACTGATGAAGAAGATTATAGTGTGTATCTATTTAATCAAAATCACCAAGCTATGAAGCTTCCTGGATGGCATCAACAATATCAATTGCCGCTCTAATAGCTTTTAGAGGAGTAGTAGCTCTTCGTAATGCTTTCTTTAATTCTTTATCCTTGCAATCTTTTACTGCTTGCTTTTCAAACAACTGTAATTTAAGATAGAATAGCTGCTCTTTATCTTTCTTTTCATCGTAAGTATCAAATATCATATCAATAACTATCTTGAGGAAATCATTACTACCTCCATCATCAATATTAACTAGCCACCCTTTTTCTTTAGCTATATGAATTACTTGATCTTTAAAAGCTTGTTCAGATTCTTTTATGTATTCCCAAGTGTTACTATGAATCTCGTCTAATGTAATATGCTCTAGCAAATTAGCATATGAAGGGTCTTGTTCATTTGCTTCAATTATATTCTCTATTAACACCCCTTTATTTTCTGGATCTTCCCAGAAAGACATAATAGTTGTTTTATCTTCATTACTAAAATATGCAGATACAAATATAAAATTATTCATTCTCTTCTTCCTTTAGTGTACACCATTTAGCACACTGCTTTAAAGTTTTACTTTCATCAGACCAAGATCGCTCAAGCTCTTTCCACCATTGATGTCTATTTATAGAGTCCATATCGTTTTTAAATATGTTAAGCTCATCTTTATATGAGGAATAGCTCTCTAACACTTCTTGATTGTCCTCATATCCACTCTTACTATCAGAAACAGCATACTCATACTCATTATTAACGAGATAGCAACAAGGCCATACTTGACCGTCTATGTTAACTAAAACTCTTTTCTCATCTCGCCACTTACATTTTATCATAATCTTATACGCTCTGCTACTCTACTACCTGGTTCAGATAGTACTGATGATGGTTCTAAAATCTCTTGTACACCTTCTTCATTAGAGAACCTAAATTCTAACTTATTAAACGGAGGACAAGCAGCAAACCTATCAGTGTATATAATTTTATGGTTAGTAGCTCCATGTTCTTTTACTAATTTAGTTATATCTTTTAAATAGCTTTCATTGTGCTTAAATACTATAGTAGAAGCTGTAGTTCGAGCATTAGTACTAGAATACTCTAGCATATGATTTAATACTTTATCTAATTCAGTTTTTCTTCTATATCTAGAATGCATCTCTTGAGTTATACCGTCTACACAGAAAACTACTTCAAGCTGACTACCACCAGCTACACCAACTTCCCACCAAAACTGCTCATCTCTAATAGATCCGTTAGTGTCTATAATTATAGTAGAATTACTGTTACTGGTTATATATTTTAATATAGGAAGTATATCTTTATTCATCATAGGGTCACCCCATGTACCACAGATAGTATATTCTTTATGTCTAGCTGGATTAGGAAATGCTTTCTTAAAAGTCTCTAGACTCCATTGTTCTAAAGGAAGCCAATCTACTTTACCTAGCCCGTTAACATTTGTACGGTGACATTGAGGACAAGCAGCATTGCAAAATGTAGATATATCTAACCAAATTTCAGTTTCTGCTAACCACATCACACTTCTCCTATAATCATATATCTATCATGATTTTCAAAAGGCATTTCACCAGTATAATATATTTTAGATAAATTAGATTTATCCTTAAACTCTTGCAAGTCTTTACAGCAATTAATGTGATCTTCAACTTTATAATAATTATTTGATTGTAAAGCAACTATAGTTTTAGGCTTTAAAGATTGTAGTATGTGCTCTACTGATAGCTGATTAATATGTTCTATACTAGTATTAATATATACATCACATATAGGAACATCTATTACTGTATCTCTCACTTCAAAGTCTATATCATACCCTTGAAATAGGTATTCTCCCATATACTTACAACCAGCGTCTCTATCAGAATTTACTATTTTATTAGTGGTAAATTCTTTTCGTAGTAAGTAGGAAGTTAAACCTAACCAACCAGCAGCTACATGTATGGTATGATTAAAGATATACAGAGAGAGCTCATCTACTAACCATTGCTTACCTATCCAATGCTTATCAGATAATCCATTCCCCACCTCTTTAACTCTATGTATAGGAAATTTATCGTCATTATCATGAATATATTCAACGAGTTTAAATCCCCGCTTCAAAATATCTAAATCCATTAGATTAGATGTTTTAAGGCTGCAAGTAAGCTTTTAGATTTTTTAGTTTTATTAGATTTATTCTGTATAATATTAAGAGCTTCTTCATTATTATTAAACACTTTAAAGAATTCGATTATATTATTTAAAGCATAGCTAAGATCATCTGTAGGAATTGTGTTAGACATAAATGTGTTCATAGATTTTACTTTATCAGAGAAATCTGATTCTAGTTTATTAAGATAGGTTAGCCTTTTTAGAGCTTCTTCTTTTCTCTGTTTAGTAAGTATTTGAGCTTCTAGAAGCTGTTTACGTAGAATAGCCAATTCTCTTTTTATATAATTGAGCTCTACCTCATATACACTTCTTGCTGCTAGTTTAAGATTTTCTCTTACAGCATTTGTTTGCTGTCTTTTAAAATCAGCTGTACAGTCAACAATTTTATCCTTATCCCAACCTGCATCTATTAACATTTTATGTTGAATTGATCCAGATTCTATATATTCTTCTATAATACCATCTTCGTCAGTTTTATATAATATTAAAATACTATCTTGTAATTCACTTGTGAATCTTGCTTCTATCACATCATTATACATATTTTTCCTACACTTGATAAATTTTAAGAAAATGAGTTGCAGCTGTAATAGCTGTACCAGCTGGAAATTCTTGAGTACGATAATCATTTGCATTAACAAAGCGTTGATTGTATGATGAGCTGTTTAGTATAGTGTTAGTCATACCTGTACCTCTATTATTACCAGCACCGTTAAGTCTATATCTAATTCTTGAACCAGATACTTCTGATGCAACATGTCTTACACAATTTTTTAGTATATCATCAAAATTAGATGTAGAATATTGTTGTAAGTTTTTATCAGAGTTTCTAGTAAAGACTGGTTTGTTATAACTTATAGCACTTCCAGAATTTGTTCTAAAGAGATAGTAGTTAGTTATAGTAGTAGGTTGATCTTGGGTCTCTCCAATACCTCCAGCAGTATATGCTCCAGCATTTGCTCTTGTATCAGAATATACAGGACTATTACTAATTATGGTGTGACCTGATAAAGATGTGCCTGTATGTATTCTATATGTACCAGGTTGATCTGTACCATCAGTTAAAGTATCTATAGCTGGATATATGAACGTGTCGTACATATCCGTTAGCGTCATAGATTGAATATTACCACTATTATTAAATACAGGAAAAGCAAGTGAGTTACTATCAGCTGTTGCAGATGTATTCTCTGTTGCTTGAGATATACGAGCTATATTAACTGTTACTGTAGACACGTTAGGTGTCTCTGCAGCTGTATCAAAGTTAGTTACATCTGTAGTAGAAGCACCAGCTTGTAATCTTGTATCTGTAATAGTTCCTAGATTACCACCAGATGATACGCGAGATAGATCAACAGAAGGATCAGTACCATAAAGATATCTAACCTGATTCTTAATATTGTTTATATCAGTTGTACTCATCTCAATAAGGTTATTAGACCCATCAAGTTTAAGTGGTGTTCTTACAGCCATTTACTTAACTTCCTGCACCATACAATGTTTTAACTGCTGTACCTGCACTATTATATATTACTAAAGAAACAACACTCTTCAACTCTGCACTACCTACAGCATCATCTGCCATCTTATCTTGTGTTACTGCATTATTAGCAATTGTTGTAGCACCATCTCCAGAAGATGTTACATCACCAGTATGATTTGGATGGGTGTAAACTGTGTCTGTATTATCTGATGCTGGGATAGTAACTGTAGATACATCAATAGCTGTGACGTGACCTCTAGCATTAGTTGTTATTCCAGTAACTGCTTCAAAGGTTCCACCATAAGAAGGTGCATCTGTTGAAGTTGTGTCTGTTCTACTCACATTGCTGTGATTAATAGTACCAGAAGAAATACCAATTTCTGTTCCACCAGAGAAGTGTGCTCTTGTTTCAGAAGCAGAAGGTCCTGTATATGTTAGTACACCTGTAGAGTTATTGTATGCTAATGATCCATCACCACCAGCATCTGTTACACTAACCTTACCTCTAATAGTAGTATTAGATATATTAAAAGATCCAGTAGAGAATGTAGTGTTAGTACCAGCACTGAAGTGCGCTCTGGTTTCTGCTGCAGAAGGACCTGTGTATGTAAACACACCAGAAGCTTGATCATAACCAAATGAACCATCTCCTCCAGCATCTGTAGCACTAACTTTATTTCTAAAGTCTGTATCAGAGTCTATTCTATCATCTAATTCATTAATAGCAGCTACTAAACTATTCTTCGCAGTTGTATCTAACGCTGCGAGATCACCAATTTGAGCTAATTGAGCTACAGCACTTGAATCAAGGAGTAATATTTCTGATTGCAATTCTGCTATAGCACTTGACACAGAAGACGCTGCTGTACCCATTGCCGCTGAGGTTATAGTTCCTAGCTCTGCCGCTAACTCATTAATAGAAGAAACAAAGTCTGTTTTATCTGTTGTTGTTAGATCACCTCTCCAACCTAAGTCAGTAGAAATAATATTTACCTTATCTCTAAAGAGGCTTACTGTATCACTTAAATTTACAACTTGCTTTGGCATGTCTTACTTCTCTACTAGTTTGGTCAGCAAATCTTTTATGTCACTCATATCATTCTTTAATTGATCCACGTCAGATTTCAGTTTGTTGTGTTCTTGTTGTTCCAGTGACTGTCTATGCTTTCTTTCTCTAGCATTATTAGCCTCTGTACTATTTATACTAATAACAGCACCACTATTCATATCACGAACAAGATCGGTACGACCTTCTACTTTCATATGTTCCATATTACACAGTCAACGCTATAACTCTTAAATCACCGAATGTAGTTACTTTAGAACTGTTAGTTGATCTCATTACAATTTTAATTTGGAATTGATCAAAGTCATCTAGAGTACCGTTTATACCACCTGGAAGATATCTATAATCTCTAAAGATAACAGGATTATCATCTGACGGCATAGCAGTTTCTGGTGATATCAAAGTAAAGTCTTTATCAAGCAATCTACCACCTGTACTATTTGTTCTGAAGTACACATCAAATGCAGCTGCAGAAGGTTTGTTAGCACTTAACATAATCTTTAGACCTTTTGCCTTTTCAGACAATGTGATAGGTCTAGTAAGATGTTTAGCTAGTGATGAACCACCTCTTGCACTTGTCTCAGCAACCACATCCAGAGCGTTATTATTATCTACTCTGTTATGTATAGTAGATATAGATGTTCTCTGTAAATCAATCACAGGAGATACTAATGATGAATTAGTGGTAAAGTCTACTTTAACAGATGTTGATCTTGCACCACTCAAGTTATCATCAGCATTACGTTTTGTAGCTAATAGCTTAGGAGTGTCTAAGTAGATATTGCGGTTAATAGGATAAGCTCTATAACTTGTTTCTTTTTGATATGCTGTTTCACTTCCACCTAGTGACTTACCAGATGTTAATTTAGCGTTAGCAGCTATTGTTGTAAGAGGGGGAAGAATATTTTCTACTTTTAACATCATCACATCAAACATATTTTGACGTTCAATTGTAAAGTCTCCACCACCTGTTGTAGCAGATGTAGCATTTGCAGCAGCATTTACTTTGAAACTATTTCCATCTACTGCTGTTACTGTTCTCACACCGTTAATATTATTAGCAGCAATACCACCTACTGTAGCAGCATCATCAATAAGAACATCATCACCTACTATGAATCCGTGATCTTGTAAATTAATTGTAATTGAATCTGCATCTGATGTGTTAGTCTTAATAGCATTGGATACATTTACTTTAGGTAATGGACTATTCTCTACTACTACTGAACCGCTTGTAGCAAAGTCAGCTCTTACTAATTCAAAAGTAAGATCCTTTGTTTGATCTGGTTCCCAAGTTCTAGCATTCTGAGATTTAAATAGTGATCCTAAAGTAGCTTGCTTGGTTAATTTTTTCTCTGTTGATCCAAGAATAAACTCTCCAGCTTCTGCAACATATACATTATACTCATTTGAATCTGATAGAAGAATAATTGCGTACTCTTCATTACCTGTTAAGTATACAGGCTCTTCTAATTGGAATGTAGTTACTACAGAACCATCTGTTGAAGTGCTTATGGCACTAGGAGCTTTAAATACTGTTGAACCTGGAATTATAGCATCTGCAGATGGTACACCATTTACCATTGGTCTTAACTGAGCAACAACTGGACTTGCACCAGTTGCTGGTTTTGAGTTAAATCTTACTTTGATTGCTGTTATGAATACACCTTCCAAATCTTCTATAAAGAAGGATTGAGCTAGAGGGTCTCGTCTCTCCCATGATCTGACAGTAGAGCTTGAGGTAGTAGCTATAGCGACATCTACTATTCTCGTAGATAATACTGTCTGCTGTCTGTGTACAGTTATACCTTGCGCATAATATTTACTAGTAGCAATTGATGTACAGTCTTCTTCATTATTCTTTGAAATGTCTATCAAAGTAAATGATCTATCACCTGCGTTAAATTTAATATCATCTGTGGCTGGTAAGAAGAATGAACCTTCTAATCTACCATTAACATCAGTTAATAGAGTTGTGGTTGGAGTATTAGGATGTTGATTAATATTATTAAACCCTGTAGAGTAATCAGAATCAACTGTTGATATACGTCTAAACGTTTCTTGTTTAACCCAGCTTGATACATCTTTATTAGCAAAGAATGGGAAGTGTCTTGTATTAGGTTTCAAACCTTGTGCTTTAAAGAATATTTTTCTTGTACGCATGAATGGAAGAAACGCTCTGCTAATCTCTACACCTTCTTCATCAATAAATTCAGTACTTGTTCTAAGACCAGACACAACAACTTGATTGAAAAAGTTTGTAGTAGTCTCAGTTATTGTTCCACCGGAATTATTAAACGATTGTGTTAATCCAGCACCGCGTCGGCCGCTTAATGCTTGACCTGCAGAAAGGCTTTCTATTCCTGACCAGTTAAAGCTCCAATCATCCCAGACATTACCAGCGACATTGCCTTGAGCAAACCCGCCATCAATAACAATAGGTTCTGCAAATGTAGTTTCAAACCACTCATCAGATGTTGGAGAAAGCTCCATCCACCCTCTATTAGTTACTACCGCAAATGGGTTAACATTTTCTATACCTGTAACGAAGTCGTTCTTTAGATAGCTAACTTCACTGTGGTTAAGATAGATGTTATCACCTTTAATAACAACATTGCTGTTATCAGAATGATCACTATCGTAGAATAAGTTAGTATTTCTATTTGAGAATGTTGGTCTTAATTGTTTTAGAGTAGGATCAATAGCTGCTTTATAATCAGGGGATGTTACAAACGATCTTCCTTGATCAGCAAATCCATCTACAAAGAAACCAGACTTGTTTCTATTCAATCCAGCTGAGTCATAAACTTCAAACTGAGATGTTTGTAGTTCTAGTAGAGATAGAGCTGTTGTTTCTTCTAGGCTAGCTAGACGTTGTTCTAGTTTACCAATATCAGCCATAGTAAATCGCTTGTATGTAAGCATTTCACTATTAATATCGTTATCATCTATTACGTATGGATTCAATGTAACATTGAATAGATCTAATGAATTCTCAGGTGATTTAGGTAAAGTTGGATTAACTGCAGGTTTACCTTCTACGACATTAATTCTGCTATCTGTATCAATAACAACTTTTACAGCTTTACCTTGAAAGTAGTTAGCATCAAAGGTGATTAGGTCCGTAGGTCTTGGAAGCTCATTAATTTTAGAACCCGATCCAAAGTTACCTGAACTATTTACTATAGGTCTAAAGTCAATAACATTTCTTAGATTGATAACTGTACCATCTGCTTTGGTAAAGTTAGGAATATCTTCATAATCTACTTGACCTGTGTATGAATTGACTGCAAAGAAGTCTCCACCAGCACCATGTTCAAAGTATTTGTATTTAACATAGACATTGCTACTGTTTGTATTTCCAGCAATGATGTTTAGTTTACCTAGATCATACTTGTCGTCTCTTTGACCATCATCTGTTTCAAAAATAGCTGCTAACGAATCACCATCAGAGTCTACAGCTTTAATTACATCAAATGAATATACATCTGGTTTGTCTAAAGTAACATTACCATCTCCATCAGGAGTAATTGTCTGCGTACGAGACGTTAATGTTTTAGATCTAACAACACCAGCTGACTTATTAACATATGCTAATACTTCATATGGGTTTTGTGATACTGCAGCTCCAGTAATATTAGCTGATTGAGACCCAGCACCGGTTGTTGACGCACCTGTATCAACATCAGAATCAGCAGCACCCATTGTCCACAATGTAGTGTCAGAGAATGTTTCTCCTGTGGCTGTTAATGAAAGTGTTGCTTGACCAGAAGCATTTGTTTGAGTAGAGAAACGTCTTTGTACAGTAAGAGATATATCTGATATAGATTGAGGTCTTGATAGAGGTAGATTAAAAAGTAAACTGCTATTAGCAGCATCTTTAAGAACTGCTTTGTTAATCTCTAATACTAAATTAAAGAAGTCAGTATTACTTGTACCTATTGATTTAACATCAGCAAAGTTTTGACCTGCATTCATAGCAATGTCAAATAGATATAACCTATAGTTAGCTCCATCTTCTTCTACATGACGAACTCTTGCTGTACCGATAGTTGAACCACCATGAGTTATAGCAGTCCGTAAGTTCATTATCTGTAGCTCATTGATATTAGGTATACCTTTGTTAGCAGCAGATACTATTATATAACTACCGTAATTAGCTGCAACAACCTGGTTATTTTCTGAGGCTGTGGTTCTTGGTTTATCTAATGTAATAATTCTATCACTTGGATTATTAACTCTGTACCCATCAACATAAGCAAGACCTGAACTTACGATAAAGTCTAATTTAGATGTGTCTGAACTATTTGTTTCAAAGCTAAGTTCAAATGGCTTAACAATATAATCACCTGACTCTTCTTTAGTACGAAGAGCTAGTACGTTGTTAATCTCATTATAGTTATCTGTAGCAGCTACTTGAGAAGA
>ENA-UZWV01010235-UZWV01010235.1-metagenome-genome-assembly--contig:-Day-3-1m-contig-10235_pt1 | contig 11815 bp, 17 predicted proteins | sample MGYA00260342_ERZ794902 | MGnify/ENA metagenome assembly ERZ794902
CCAAAGTATAAGAAGCTGCCGTATGTATGGGATGCTTCTGCTGTTGATAGGAGATACACAGAATGAGTATGCATATGATTCAGGGCGTTCAAGTCCACGGTAAATCTAAAAAGAAAAAGTCGCCAGGATGGCGTAAAGCAGAAGCTGAGCATAAAGCTTGGCTTCTTAAACAAGGCATTGATCCCGATGCTAAACCTAAAAAAAGGAAGTCAGTAGCATATGAAAAAACCATCTCGCCTGTCAGCAACGCGTCGGGCAATAGAATCATCCCGACGTCGGACACAATACCGGGCAACGGATCTAAAAAAGACCAGCAACAATACACTGGAACCTACATTGTCGGAATCGCGACAATGCATAAATCAAACCTTGTTCCAGTCGGAAGAGGTGATGATCCTAAAGAATACGCAAGGATGAGGAGATCATAATGGAACAAGCGTATCTAAATATTGAAATTGATAGTAGTCTGAATGCAGAAGGCATTACTTCTGATCTTTACATTAATACTGCTGACGAATGTGTCATGAGTAGAAATACTGATTGGGAAACTTTAACTGATGACTTGTTTACCATTAACTGTTTATCAAATGGTGCACTAGTCCATGATAATGAATTTACTGATGGCATTGAAGAGATCCTTGCCACAGTAGAGCATGTACGTGATGCAATAGATCGTCTAGAACAACGCGTATTTAATTCTAAAATCTTTTTGCGTGACAAATGGGTTTTAGAGGGTGAGAAGCAGGATCAAGAGTCTAGGGATTCTTGTACTGTAAACTACTCTGAATATACTAACTATCGTTACTTTAAAGGAGATTATTATGAATAGAGACGATATCTTAAAGAAACTTCGTGAAGGAGTGATCACTGTAATCTTTACAAAAGTCAATGGTGATGAACGTGAAATGGATTGCACATTGAATATGGATATTATTCCTACTTCAGCACATCCTAAAAGTGATGGTAACGTTCGTGAAGGTGTTGATACAACTATCAATGCAATCAAATGTTATGACGTCAATGCTCAAGGATGGAGGTCATTCTTATTTGATAAAGTAAAAAAAGTTGTTTAAAACGCAAATTAACTGTGTACATCACTTTTAAACTGTGTTATAATAACTTATAAATGAGGAGATGTTAATTATGGCAATGCGTAAGAAAAAAGTAGTAGTAGTAAAAAGACGGCCGAAGACTGGTGTTGCCGCAGCACCTATCGACAAAGGTTTTAATTACTGCAAAGATTATTTTCATATTGACTTAGATCGTAAAGATGGAGTCAAGCTAATGAAAGAGTATGTTAAAACTAACTGCTCTAAATTAGACGCTAAAGCTATATTAGCATGTCCTGATTATGTGTTCACCGTTAGGACACATATCGCTGCCTGTATGCACTGGATTAATTCCGGTCTTGAATTTGATAAACGTAAGTTTATTCAAAATCAGTATCAAGCTGATGGCAGCGTAAAGAAAGTTGAAGTAGAGTCCTTTTATGATGGGCATGATGCTATTCGACGCTTCTTAAATTTCGCTATAGATGCAGGTAAGAAAATACTTGCTGAGAAATCTGAGAGTGCAGAAGAAAAGTCTAATGTGATTGTATTGACTCCACTTCAGCGATATCAAGAGAAGCTTAATAATACCATTATGGCTGATCTTGATGACCTAGAAGACTCATGGATCGGTGGAGAAGAAGTTGATTTCGATTTATATAATCGTTTTCGATACCATGGTCTGACAGGTAAGGCGGCCGAACCCGTTCGCCGAGTACTTGAGGGATGGCTTCTTGACTATAGTGATGCTTATCACAAGCGCTGCGACCAGGCCGTGGAAGGCTATTCACACATCAAGCGTTCTGTTATGAGACGGCGTATTAAACACGTCGAGTTGATGCTTGCTGATTGTGATAAACTGAAAGCTGCAAGTGCTGCCACACGTAAGGTTCGTAAACCTCGTGTGAAGTCGGCAGATAAGCAAGTCACTAATATGAAGTACAAGAAGGAAGATAATGACTACAAGCTAGTCTCTATCAATCCAATCTCAATAGTTGGTTCATATAGACTATATGTCTTTAATGCCAAGACACGAGAAATTACCGAATACGTGTCAGGAAAAGTGGACGGGTTTTCAGTTAAGGGAACAACTCTTCAAGGGTTTGACCAAGATAATTCAAGGAAGATCAGGTTACGTAAACCTGAAGACTTCATTAAAGTTGCTCAGTCAAAAACTCCTAGGCAGATTAATACTGCATGGAGTAAATTGACTACAAAGGAATCAAAGCCAAACGGTCGTATTAATTCTGACTGTATTCTATTAAGGATATTAGACAAATGATGAAATATTTCGCTGTTGCTATCTCTCTCCTCATTTCCTCCCCAGCACACGCTGAAGATATTTCTACAGAGGATATGAACTGTTTGGCTTTGAACTCATACTTTGAATCACGTAATCAATCACCGAATGGTGGTATTGCTGTGGTTCATGTTGTTCTAAACCGTCACCACGATAACCGATATCCTGACACAATATGTGGTGTCGTTTATGATGGTGTAAAGAATAAAGACGGAAGCATGCGTCGTTACAAATGTCAGTTTAGTTGGTATTGTGATGGCCTATCAGATAAACCTCGGGAGCACGCATCATGGATTGATGCAGTAAATCGAACGCTTGTCGCACTCGACCTATACAATAAAGGATTCGATATAACTCACGGTAGTACTCACTACCATTCAAAAAATGTTAAACCATACTGGAGCACGACCATTGATTACATTACAACCATTGACGATCACCACTTCTACAGATGGGGAAAATAATACCCCTATTATAACAAAGAAACGTTTTTCGACAATGGTTGAAGAGATAGTAAAGAAACTCTGTGTACCTTATATTGATGCAGTACTTATTGTATGTGAACAACGTGAATTGCCGCCTGAGGATATTAAAAGATTGTTAAGTCCAATCATTATAAGTAAGATCGAGGCTGAGGCACTTGAAGTAAATGCAATTAAGGGCGGAGGAGCAAGACTTCCCATATGAGTTTGCACTATGACAAATTTGATTTAATAGAGATGCTTGAGAACAGAGTATACACTATTACTTACATGGATGAAAAAGACATGAAAGTAAAAAGGTGTTTAACTCTTAATCGAGATATCATTGGCCAGCTTGATGCAATGCCTGCTGGTTTTCATAGTCTAATGGATGCAGCAGATCATTCACATGAATCGTTTGCTGCTCTTGATGTATACTCCAAAGAATGGCACATAGTATACATTGATCGTGCAATTAATATGAGAGAACATCGGTATGAGAATGGAACCCTTTGAAGCCTACAGATATTATCAGTCTTTGAAACTGCATTTTGAGAATGAGTCTTACAATGCACCAAAGTACAATTATAAAACATCTGCTAAACCACAAACCTTTTGGAAACGTAAAGACAAATACTTCTTTGCAAAGGTTGGTAAGATGTTCGATACACCACCCGAGCTGATCAATTACTATGCTGCACATTTTGTTGTAGATAATAATTGGGTTGGCGATATGCTTAGTAATGAACAAGTATATCGTGATTGGCAAAAAAGAACAGAGTCCATGGGATATAACTTTCAACAAGATCTTGAGAAAGTAAATGTAGAAAGTTTTGACCAGCTGTTTGACATCGGCAACCAATATCCAAAAGTTGTCGAAGCCTACTTATCTAATGATATAAATATAGAGTCAGTTGTTATTCTAAATAAGTTAACTAACTTTATGGGTAGGGCGGACAAGAAGGTTTCGGATCCTATTTTGTGGCCAGATGTGTCACGTAAGATTCGGAAATACAGCTTATTGATGAACGTGAATACAGATAAAATGAAAAAAATTATCTTTAAAGTGTTTACATCGTAGGCGATATGTGTTATAATAGCATATATCAAATCAAACAAACATACACTGCAATACAAGGAAAAACATATGTCTTTTGCAAATCTAAAACGTAACCGTGCCGATATCGCTTCACTCACAGCAGCAGCTGAAGCCGTAGGTGGTACACAAAAACAATCATACGTTGATGACCGATTCTGGAAACCAACAGTAGATAAAGCCGGTAATGGTTATGCCGTTATCCGTTTCTTACCTGCACCGACAGGTGAAGATCTTCCATGGGTCCGTTATTGGGATCATGGTTTTAAAGGACCAACTGGTCAATGGTATATCGAAAACTCTTTGACAACCATTGGTAAAGATGATCCTGTTTCTGAAATGAATAGTGTTCTATGGAACTCTGGTCGTGATGAAGACAAAGATATTGCACGTAATCGTAAGCGTCGCTTACACTATGTGTCAAATATCATGGTTGTATCTGATCCATCCAATCCTTCAAATGATGGTAAAGTATTTCTTTATACATTTGGTAAGAAAATCTTTGATAAGATTATGGATGTTATGCAACCGGCATTTGCCGATGAGACTCCAGTAAATCCATACGATTTCTGGGAAGGTGCTGACTTTAAACTTAAGATCCAACAAGTTGCTGGATATCGCAACTACGATAAGTCTGAGTTTGCAGGTCAACGTGCACTATATGATGATGATGCTAAACTTGAATCTGTATATAATACTCTATACAGCTTAGCTGAGATTACTGATCCTAAGAACTTTAAAACTTATGATGAGCTCAAAGCTAAATTAAACCGTGTTCTTGGTGAAGAAGGTGCAGTCATGACTACAGCGGAAGCTGTGTCTCTTGACGAAACTGCTTCAGCTCCAACGTTTAATACTGCTGAACAACCTGTGGTACAGCCTAGCTTTACACCACAAGCTGTAGATGATACAGATGATGATGATTCATTATCATACTTTAATAAGTTAGCTAATGCCTAACAGAGAAAGGGAGCTTCGGCTCCCTTTCTTTATCCACCATGAAATCCAACCTTTTTTCTTCTGCCACTATCAGTACCTTGCCTAGATACTATGTTTGTATTATTGGTATTATTATTAACAATATTATTCGAAGGAGCATTGGGGTTTCTCTGTGACTGCATTTGTAACCTAGCGTTAGCAGCAGTAACACCTTCAGCAGCTAATTGTGTTGCGGCATCAATGGCAACACTTGTTGCTCCAGCGCTAGCAGTAATCTGCTCAACACTTAAGGGCGAAGTACCTGCTCCTCCGCTTAAGACAAAGTTAATTTTTCGTATAGCCTCAGAAAGAGCATCTAATTTTAAATCTGGATTAAGTAATCCACCTTTACCCTCTGGACCAAAGTCAAGTTCACCTGTTGGCCACCAACTTGGATCAAGTGTTCCGCCTGTTGATAAAGCAGTAAGAAACGGAATAGCTTCTCCGAGATCCATAGCTAAAGCTTTAAAGTCTATTTTTACTTTTGATAATTTTATATTACTAAATGTCTCTAAAGATTTTGATATTTTAGTTAAAGCATCTGCACCTTTTGTAAGCTCATCAGATTTTTCTGCAATTGACATAATCTGTTGAAATGGTGATTTCACACCAAACATAGAAAGTATTGCTGATCCTGCGTTAGCTAAATGGCCGAATGTGTTTCCTACACCAAATGCAGCTAACCCCAGTCCGATTTTAGAAAGTCCAGAAACAAACATTGTTGCTTTACTTCCTTCTCCGTCACCGTCTAATAATGGAGTAATACTTACCAAAGTTTTAACATTATCTTTTATCTTTTGTGCCCAGTCTTCACCCTCAGTTGAAGTAAACTTATTAATACCTTCTGATACACCGACAACAGTAGAACCAAATCCAAATGCAGCAAGTCCAGCACCCAGGCCTGTCATAACAGCAAGGAAAGTTCCTGATTCTCCAAAGGCTGCTGCCTTACCTCCTAGTTCATTTTCAATAGACATCAGAGTAATGATGTTATCTTTTATTTTTTGTGACCAAGCAGATCCACTACTAAATTTAGTAATTGATTCACTTAAACCGCCTACCGCAGAACCAATACCGAATGCAGCTAGCCCAAGTCCAATGCCGGTCATTGCAAGTAAGAACCTTGCGCTTTCTCCTACAAAGCTAGATCCTTTCTCTCCTCCGACTGTTTCTTCAATAGACATTAAGGTAACGACTGAATCTTTAATGCTCTGAGCCCAACCTTCAGCTTTGATTAAATCAGCTGCTTTACCTGCAGCAGATCCTACGCTGAAAACTGCTAAACCAAGGCCTAGGCCAGTCATAGCAACCAAAAAGGATGCTCCCTTACCAACAAATGCAGCTTGAGCCAATACACCAGAATCTCCGGCCACAAATTCTGCTATTGATAGCAGTTCTTTAACTTGAGCTTTAATTGTCGTGGCATATGTAGAATCTTTAGTAAAGGTTTCTATGGCTGCTGCAACACCAGAACCAACTGAGAATGCAGCCAATCCTAAACCTATACCGGTCATTGCCAGTGCAAATGATCCGCCGTCTTTTAATACTTCCCAATTTCCGCCTTCAAAAGAATCACCAATACTTAAAAGAGTTGTTACTTTCTTTTTAATACTTTCAGCATCCATCTCTCCGACTTCATTTAGTAAGTAGCCACCACCTGCTGCCATAATACCAATACCAGCGGCTAAAGCTCCACCACCAATACCTATGCCAGATAGTAAACCGCCAGCTGCTTTTAGTAATCCACCTCTTCCACTTGCACCTACTTGTGCACCTCCGGCATCATTAGCAGAAAGACTTCCTCCACTTGATAGACCTGATAGAATTTCTAATTGTTTTTCTTCGTTGCGTTTAGATTCACGCCGATCTTCAGCATCAGACAGAGAGGCCTTTTGTCCCGCTAAAAGGATTTCTTTAACACTCTTAATAGAATGCGTTCCAGAATTTCGACTTAAGTCACCTTCTGCTCGCAGTCTTTTTATTACGTCGTTTAGATCGGCCATTTTATTTACTTAACCTTTTTGTTTACTTCGTTCTTCTACTTCTTTCAAATGGTCAATTAACATAGCAACATAAATTTCCCTTTCCCACGGCATCATCATGTCCAATTCAGTTAAACTATATTGATGATGCTGCATCATACTAAAATTAGTTTTATAATAGTTAACTAAATTATTATGAGAAAGGGCTATCCGAAAAAATTGGCCATACCTTTCAATTCAGTATCATGCTCATGTTCACACTCTTCACATTTAAAATTAAGATTAATATATGCTTGTGGCATATTAGTAATAAAATTCTGAATTAATTTAAACTGTGCTGAATTTAAGCTATCAACAAAGTCGTTTAACTCAGTTCGTGTATGTGATGAAGCATGAAATAAATCTTCACCTTGGTAAATACTCTCAATACTTGAAATAATCACATTAAATAAAGCATCAATATTATTATCAGCTTTTAGTTTTTGAATTTCTTTGTAGTCCTTCATTGAAGGAAACTTCATAATTATGCCAGTATTATCTGACAATTCAATCTTTGTAGAAGGAATATCAGTTACAGATACTGAATCTATATTAACTACTACTTCATTACTATGACTACACTCTTCACACTTAATAGCTACTTTAGCAGTTTCACCTACTGACTTTGCTCTTAACTTTGAAAAGACATATTCGCTATCAAACCTTGTTAGTTCGTTAACATCAATGCCTGTCACACATGATTTTATAATTTCAAGTAAAGCATTCTCTACTTGGATCATATCATCTGATTCCATTGCTATCATCAGAATCTTTTCTTCACGTACTAGGTACGGTCTATAATTAATCTCTTTTCCATTTGATGGTATATTCAGATTATATGTTGGCGTATTCAGCTTTGGTAAAGCCATTTCACATCACTCCTAAAAAATTTTACCTATATTCCTTACAAGGTTTACTGAGTTACTTATAAGATCTCCAGCGCGGCCAGCTAGATTTGTTAATCCATCGACAGTACCAACAGCTTCCCAATCCTCATACGCTAAGGTAATACTAACTCTTAAAGTAGTATTTTCAGACGAATTAGAAAGTTCAAGTGAAGATATTGTTATGGGATATGCGTTATATAATTTAATTGTTTTGACAGGAATAAAGTCAGTATTGCCCATAACTTGAATAAGAACTTCTGTTCCTATATCATTTAAGAATGGTAAACCCTTTGTTCCTCTCGGATTAAGTATGATATCTTGCCATGAGTTAAAAAAGTCCCATGCATACATATCGTTTGTTAAATGAAATACTAAATTTACGTCTTCATTTATATAAGCGTATGGTTTTTTTACAGCCTTTAAGTTTGTAAAATGTTCTTGCGTTGCAATCTGCCTACCAGGAATTGTTGCCGATTCACATAACAAATACATGTCACGCGGATCTTCAAAAAAGCTGGATAGTGATAAACTTCCACCACTAATTACTGCCCTTGCTGCATTGCCTATAATACCCTCAAGATTATTGTTAATCAATGATGGTTTTTTTCCTGGATGAGAAATGTACAAAGCAAACCTATTCGCTTTTACTAAACCACCTCTACGACCAATAGTAGATTTTAATGCGTCAATGCCTGCGGGTAATGCCATTTATATCATCCTCTTCGATGCGCCCCATACGTGCGTCTTATTCTTGCCACGGAACTGTTCAGTCGGAAGAAATATTGCTATGTCCCACTCAGGTGGTTCTACACGTGCAACATTACCTTCAATACCTTTGGTTAAGTAGCGTTTAAAACATGGTTGAAATTCACTATACTTTGAAACAGACTTAAGCATATTATAATTAATATTAAGTTTTGTTGATTCATCAAATTTATTATTGTTTGCAGTTTCCATAAGTTTATCAAGAAACTTTGCACGAAGCATTGGTGAAAGATAATGTAGATTTAATCCATAGAATCCGTCACGTGTCGGCTCAACCATAATAGTAAGAGGAAAGGCATCATAGTATGGTAATGTCTTACGATGTTTAGGATCGTAAAAGTACATATACATGTCACCAGGAGTTGGTCGTTTTTTTCTTTGAAGTGCAGGATCTCTTAACAACTTTCTACGGTTTGTTGAACTAAGTTCTTTAGTCTTACTTCTAAACCATCGACGTGCTTCTAAAGATCTGGCCTGCAAACCTTTACGGTATGCTTCAATCTCTAATTTGTGAAATAGTGAATTTTCCATACTACTATTTATACACTATTTCAGGATCTTTATGCCCATAGATTTAAGAACATCTTCATGCCATATTACAAAATGCCAGCCACGATTATCACAAAACTCTTGAGCAGCTTCCCATTTAGATTGGTTTTTGATATATGTCATTGCTTCTGATATATACCTTTTTGATCTACGAGATGCCGGTTTAGGTGGCATGGTTTCTTTTTTAGGTTTTATCTCAACTAAATACGTGGCACCTGTCTTATCTTTGTAATATACATCTACAAAGTATCTGTGCATACGTTTATCTGTTGCACATCTATATGGAATTACTACTTCTTCTGAGTTCCATTCGGTAATATCTGGGTTTGCATCAATCCATCTAAAGGTATTTCGCTCCCATAACGATCGATATACTATTGTGGTAGGGTCTCCCTTATACTTTTGTGGATTTTTAGGGCGATATTTTCCCTTGTATGTCATTCTGGGCATATAAATAACCTTATAATATTCAACTCTATGGAGCTATTTATGGCTATATTACAATTCTCTCCGGATAAACAGCCAACAAAATTCGGGACTCAGAAAAGAGGCAGTGCCTTAAGATACCCAGATGATGTAGCTCTTAAAGGACAACCCTTTATAATGTTTACTGGTCATAGAGCCAAGTATATAAAGGGAGCACAACAAACACAAATGGTTGATAACTCTTCTGTTGCATTATATATGCCTCCAGGATTTCAAGTTGGGGATATTATGAGATATGAAGGTGGTGCTAGTGGAGCACTTGGTGCAATTGGTGAAAAATTAATGGATCAAGGGTTTGCTGCTACTCTTTCTAGTTTTAATTCACAAGATTTACAGGATGTAGCCGAAACCTTTGCGGGTAGGGCAGCACAAGCTACGGCCGGTGCATTTGCCGCAACCTTAGGCGGTCCAGCTGCTGGTATAGTAAGTGCAGTAGGAGCTGGAGGTATAGGTGCAGCAGTAGATGCAACTAGAGCAAAACGAAGACAGACTGGTATGAATCCACAAGAGTTTATGTTGTTTAAAGCACCTAACTCAAGGCAATTTTCATTTACATTTAATTTTTTTCCAGAGTCTGCAACAGAAGCAGATTCCGCCACTAAAATTATTAAATATTTTAGAACGCGTATGTATCCAAAGGTCACTGCTAATGATCTTATGTATAAATTTCCTGATGTATTTTCAATAACATTTGGTGAAATAGGAAATGAAGTACTTCCTAAGATTGCAGAATCGGCATTAACAAATGCTACGATAAACTATAATCCAAACAGTATGTCATATTTTAGTTACAAGGGGCAACCAGTAGAAATAAGTTTGACACTTTCATTCCAAGAGTTAATGCCTCTAACTGCAGAAAACATTGAGGACGGATTTTAATGGCGTATTTTTCAAACTTTGCAAATATAGATTACGACTTCGATGGATCTGGTATTCAAAGATCTGTAAAAAACCTTGCACAGTATTCTACAATAATTTCTAAAAATATAGACGATGCTACATTCTATTCATATTATAATATTCAGGATGGAGCAAGACCTGATAATGTATCTGAAGAATTATATGGAACACCTGAATACTACTGGACATTTTTTATTGTTAATAACGAACTTCAAAATTATTGGCACGATTGGCCTAAGAGTTCTGAAGCACTTAGACAATTCGCTGAAGCAGAGTATATAGGTCTTGCTGCAATCTTCGATGCTGACATTGAAGCATTTGGAAAGTTTGTTGTAGGAGGCACTGTAAACGGTTCTTTGTCAAACGCAACCGGTAAAGTTATAGCAATATATCCTACACAAGGTTATATACAAATAGAGCAAGATAAGAATTCAATAGCAAACTTTAGAACTGCTGGTGAGTCTATTACGCTAACTGCTGCTAATAGTACAAAGACAGAAGACATTGCTAGAGTGGGTAATACTATTGAATGCACTTCAATTGTTAAAGCTGCATATGGTCCAAATCATCATATAGATGATGGGACAGGTGAAAGAACAAGGCGTCGTACTGCTGGTACAAGTCCTGTTACACACTTTGAAGAAGAGAATGAAGTTAATTTAATTAAATCTCGTATCAAAGTTATAAAGCCAGCACATATCGGAAAGGTAGTAGCTTTCTGGGAAAAAGTTATGAGAGAATCATAAAATGAATTTAACACGAGAACAGAAAAATCTGTTTGGCGGATATGGCACAGAACAAGCTGATATCAGGGATTCTGGCCAAAAAGCTTATAGAAATTTAGAAGTGCATATAGTCACGAGAGTTGCTCGAGTTGATGTTAGTGATCTAGTTATATCTCTTTCTATATTCGAAGCAATAGATGAAATGTATTTGACTGGCAAATTAGTTATCGCTGATAACTCTGCCCTAGTTACACAGCTTCCAATCATTGGACAAGAAGAAGTAGAAATAAAATTTATTAGAGCTGGTGTAGAAATAGAACATACTTTTGCATGTACTAATGTTGAAAATGTTATAAAGATGTTAGGTGAGACTGCTGGTGCAGAATTAAACTTAGTATCTACTAAAGCTTTAACGAATCAAGTATCAAGGTTTTCTAAATCATATTCTGGATTAGCTTCTGATATAATACAAAAGATTCATACTAACTTCTTTGAAGAATCTATTGATATACAATCACCATCATCATCTGCACATCATATAGTTGTTCCTTTTAGTAGACCTTATGATACTATATCAGAAATTTTAAGTAGTACTATC